>ERZ779840.679-NODE-679-length-37273-cov-15.796953_pt1 | contig 37273 bp, 36 predicted proteins | sample MGYA00511561_ERZ779840 | MGnify/ENA primary metagenome ERZ779840 (study PRJEB29588, sample SAMEA2162036) | human gut metagenome | biome: human gut; feature: human-associated habitat; material: faeces | place: Denmark | collected 2008/2010 ...
ATTCGAAGCCAGAAATAAAAAAAGATCCTGCAAGAAAATCTCACAGGATCCGGCTTTTCAGATATATTAAATTAGAAAATAGCATTTACAATTGTTGAACCAATGGCTGTTGCAAGGAATGCCAGTCCACACACGAGTGGAAGCTTGTTGTCATCCTCTTCTATTGCCCTTACTCCAAAGAATATGCTTACATATCCTACTACACCCGCAAATGTATGCAGCCAGCTGCTCACATTGCCAAAGAACTGGAATGGGATTATGTCGATGATTGCTGCAACAAGGATAATCGGAAGGTATACTGCATCATACAGACATGCTGCTGAAAGTGTCTGTGCAAATGTCACCTTTTTATCCTTCTGCACTGCGTTTAATACAACCAGAATGACTGCTGCCAGGATGAGTACTCTCACTGCCTCTCCTACGATTCCTGAGAAGATTCCCTCAAAGAAACTCGCCGGGTAAAATGAGAATCCAAAGCCGCCTATGCTGCCAATTACGCTTGATAACAGATATACTACAGACAGCACTACCTCTACTATGGCAAATAAGCCAATAAATATAAACCCTGATGCCATATTTGCATTCTTTACAAAGTCTACTGCAGCCTGTGCCGGCTTCTTAACAAGACCCTTGTAGAATGTGATGATAGATGCCACATTCTTGTCATTCTGCAGCTGCTGTCCTGCTGCACTCACCTGCTGTGTGAAGTTATCAAACGCCTGCGACTGTGCATTGCCCTGTGGCTGTCCATTGAACTGTCCCTGTGGCTGTCCGTTGAACTGTCCCTGTGCGCTGCCCTGCGGCTGTCCGTTAAACTGTGCCTGATGTGCTGCATTATCTGCCTGTGCATTGTTGTCCTGTGTCTGATTTGGTGCCTGTGGCTGTGCCTGCTGACGACATGTGCATACCTCATCATCAGCTAACTGCCTGCCACAATTTGTACAGTATTTCATAACTGAAACCTCCTTAAAATAATTAATAAACTGCTGATAATTATATTAGCATTTCGGATATTTAATAGCAATATTTATTTGATATTTATTTCATATTATATTATGATTATTTATAATCATTCACATTCTACAGAGGAATAAACATGCCACAAACACTTAATATAGCTGTATGCGAGGACGAAGCTGCAGAGACCGTGCTGCTTTGTGATATTCTCAACCACAGCGATATCCAAAATACATACACTGTCTTTACAGATGCAGATTCTTTTCTTGCCTCATATGAGTACGGAAAGTATGACCTGCTGCTCATGGATATATACATGAAAGATTCCATGACCGGCATCGAGGCAGTCTCCATAATCCGCGAGACAGATGCCGATATCCCGGTTGCTTTCATCACGACAAGCACGGAGCATGCCTTGGAAAGCTACAGGCTGTCTGCCATCGGCTATATCGAAAAGCCGGTTTCTGCAGCTGAGCTAAGTAACATTCTTCACCTTGCCATGCTGAAGAAATCAGATGCCCCATCTCTTTATGTGAAGAGAAACAAGAGTATGGAGAGGCTTGCCCTTTCTGATATCATGTACATAGAGCAGAGAGCCAGGCAGATTTTCATACATTTAAAAGAAAATGAGGAAATCATCTGCTATGAGAAGCTTTCAGAGCTTTCAGATCAGCTGCCCGCTGAGCTGTTTTTTCTGCCGCACAAAAGCTACGCGGTAAACCTGTCGTATGTCACACGCATTGATACTTCACTCAAATGCTTCGTGATGGCCGATGACACAAATATCCCTATCAAGAGAGAGCTCTCCGGCAAAGCCAAAAAGGCTCTGGAGAGATACTACTTTGATCACACCAGAGGGCTTAAATAAGGCACTTTCCTATTGATTTGATATGAGCTAGACTGTCAAAAGTAATACACTGCAAGGAGCCCGGATTATGAAAAAAATTAGCGCTATACGAAATATTCCCTATCTGACAATTATACTGCTTACACTGATTTGCATACTGCTTCTTTCCTCAAAAAACATGATTATGAGCCAGGCGAGCTATCCTGAAGCCACTATCGTAAGCTCTGCATATGCCGTAGTTGAGGGCTCGGATTCAGATAAAGAAGAAATCACATTTCCACATACCTTTAAGCACCTTTCGCCGCGCACACATGTCACCGTCACCACACATATCAACCTGAACAAGGATGATCCAATCTACATAAAAACTGTCTATTCCCCTGCGAAGGTCTATCTGGACGATGACCTCATATATGAGTTTGGCAGGGCCGAAAACTATCCATCCTATATGAAGGATCCCGCAACCGAGGGGTACCTGATAGGCACTGACGGTCATTCAGGTGATACAGAGCTTCGCATAGAGTATCTGTCTCCTGTTACCAGAAGCTCGCTTACGGTATATTCTCCTATCTACGGAGCATACAAATCCTTATTTTTCACTCTGTTAAAGCTGAATAAATGGTCATTCTTTATAGCACTGCTTGAGCTTGCCGCAGGTGTTTTGTTTATATTTATCTCACTAATGCTTTTATACTACGATAAAGAGGTTTGCAAGATGATATTTCATTTTGGATTCTTCTCACTCATGGCCGGCATGTGGTCTATCGGCGAGTGCAACTACACAGGTGTCATAGTCAAAAACCCTACACTGCTGTATCTGTGTGCTTTTATAGGGCTTTTCTCGCAGATGATTCCGCTGCTGTATTTCTGCAGGCTTGCAGTTGGTTTTAAGAATGACAAGCCAATTATAGCTATCGCGAAGCTCCTCACCGTGCTTGACCTTGTCGCTTGTGTCTTACAGCTTAGCGGTACGGTTGCACTATCCCAGAGCATGTACGTGTTCCATGTCATTCTGCCTCTCATACTTTGCTTCCTGACTGCATACATCATCCTTGAGGCTGTTCGTAGCCAAAACAGCAGGGCAAAACGGCTGATGGTTCCGGTATTCATACTGGCACTTGCTTCATGTGCTGAGATAATCAATTATCATTTAAAATTTGTGGCCTCATTGTCATTACTGTACCAGATTGGAACTCTGCTTTTCATTATAATCATGGGAATTATAATGGGGCTTAATATAAGCGATATGCTCATGATAAAACGTGAGAATGAAAGACTCATATTCGATATGAATCTCCTTGAGCATTCCCTGTTGGAGCAGAAGAAATATAATTCGCTCATCACAACAAACGAACAGCTTTTTAAGAAGCAGCGTCACGATCTGCGTCACCAGCTGGTTGCAATAAAAGGCCTCGCAAACACTGAAAATAAACAGCTGAATGAATACCTGGATGCCCTGATCCACAGCATACCATCTGCGCCTGCAAGCTATTGCGAAAACAGGGTAGTCAATTCCATTCTGTCATACTATAGTGCCATATGCAGAAATGAAAATATCGCTCTTGAGACAAAGCTTATTGTTCCGGAAACCGATGATGCGGCCTTGGACAATGACCTGTGCCTGGTATTTGGAAATCTGATAGAAAACGCTATAGAAGCCTGCAGACGCATGGATACTTCTGATTCTTTGAACGAGAAATCATCGCACTTTATCCGACTGCATGCCCACGTACACTATAAGACACTTATTATTACTATGGACAACAGCTTTGACGGACATGTTACCATCCAAAACGGAAAATACCGTTCTTCTAAGAGGGACGACTATGGTATAGGTCTGTCATCCATCCGCTCTGTTGCCGGCAAATATGATGGTGACGTTGCATTTGAAGCAGCTGATGGTATATTTCAGTCATCAGTATACCTTCAAATATATAAATGACACACTAAAATCATTAATTTATATTAATGCTTCATACCTAAATTTCATTTTCAGAGCCCAACTAACTTATTGTATATAATGTATACATATGCTATAATAATAAAAGAATTTTGTGCATTATACACATATGGAGTTTTAATTTATGATAGAACACACGATATACAAGGAATTTATTGATAAAATTTCAGAATTGTCAGACGGGATATATCCTATCATCACCGACCTGGATAATGACTTATCATACGTACCGGATAAGACAGCTGGTTTTTTCGGCTTTGAAGCCGGCGAGCATACCTGCTTCTTTGAACAGCTGAGCTCTTGTGTCAACGACGTTGACCTGCCGGAATATAAGCAGGAAATCCGCTATCGCTTAAATGGCGAAAAACCGGATGATATATTTTATGTCCGCATGGGAAAGCATACCAAAGAATATATGATGGGATTTTATTCTGATATTTTTACCGGTGATGACGGACACCGCTACCATGTCCTCGTGCTCAGAAACGAAAATACCCTTCCGGATATCGACCCATATACATATCTTTATGGTCAGTCAAAGTTTGAAAGAGACATCAACGGCTATATCATGGAAAACAGGTCTGTAGCCATAATCGAGGTGGAGATAGGTCATATAGATGAGTTCAATATACTGTATGGTTCCAATTTCAACACTGCAATCCAGCGTGAGCTTGCGCTCAAGTTCATCGACATGATGGATGGCAGCACCGCTACCTACTATATGAATAATTGCAAGTTTGTATTTGTGGTAAAGGAAGCAGACCGTGCCTTGGCCAAGGCCTTCTATCAAAAAATTGCCGATACAATAAAGTCCATGTATTTCTTTAAATGCTTTAAATTTGAGTTTGATATATATGCTGCGTGTCTGATTCTCAAGGATTATGATGGTGATACCTCAACTGTCATCAGCAAGGTGGAATACACTCTAGACCGCGCGAAGGAGCTTCACAGCCCTGATTTGTTATTTTTCAATGATATGGTCAGGTTCAATGGCAGCTCGCATATAGATATCATGAAAATCATTCATCAGTCGGTTATCAATGGCTGTGATGGCTTTTTTGTAGAGTTTCAGCCCATTGTAAAGGCTTGCAATGGTGAAATAATGGGTGCTGAGGCTCTGGTGCGCTGGAAAAAGGAGCCTTTTGGCACGGTGCCACCCGGACTGTTTATCGACTGGCTTGAGGATACCCCTGCTATGTATGAGCTTGGAAATTATATCATGAGAACTGCAATAAGCGCAGCCAGTGAATTTGCAAAGATAAAACCCGGCTTCTTCATCAATGTAAATGCATCCTCAGAGCAGCTTGAAAAGGAAAACTTTGTAAAAGATACTCTGGCAATTCTTAAAGAGTATGATTTTCCACCTTCACAGCTGTGGATAGAGATTACAGAGCGATGCAGAGATCTGCCTATATCTATGATAAAGAAAACCGTCACTGCATTCAGGGAAGCCGGAATCCACATCACTATGGATGACTATGGCACAGGAAGCTCTTCATCTCAGATGATGCTTGAGCTTCCTGTAGAGGGTGTCAAGATAGATATGTTCTTTGTTAAAGACATTCTCGAGGAGAAAAAGAAGCAGGCACTTGTAATCGGAATGATTAATTTTGCCAATGCCGCAGACTTAAAGATATGTATTGAAGGTATAGAAAATGATAACCTTGAGAGCTATCTCAGGCAGTTCAACGTCACCTGCTTTCAGGGCTATCACTACTCTAGGTCTATCTGTCAGGATGAGCTTATGAAGCTTCTTATAAAGCCATAGTCCTGGATATTACTCAAGATTTTCCTTAAATACTGTCAGTGCGCCATTTTTCTTTAAAATCAGCATGACAATTGCTGCCACTATGCTTCCGGCCACTGTAGAGATAAGGAATGGCACTATGTATATAAACATGCCTTCCGGCTGAATAAGCATCACGTATTTTGCAAGAGGATACGCTGCCAGGCCTCCGAGTATGCCTGTGCCAAGCGCCTCTGCAATACATGTCGGTATGATTTTTTTGCTGAATCTGTACATCAGTCCACAGCACAGAGCGCCTACCATGCTTCCCGGGAATGCCATGAGACTTCCAAGTCCTGTCAGGTTTCTGATAATACTCGCACAAAATGCCACACCGACACCCCATGCAGGTCCTAAAAATACTGCTGCGCATATATTTACCATGTGCTGTACAGGTGCACATTTGCTGCCGGCAACAGGGAAGCTTATTAAGCTTCCTGCTACGGCAACTGCCACAAGCACTCCTGCCATGGCAATCTTTCTGATTGAAAGAGTTCTTTTTTTAGTATTCTTTTTACTTTCCATTACTACCTCACCTTAAAGTATATCGTAACTGTTTTGTACCTTCACAGTTGCGAGTCGTTTCTGTACTGAATAGTTATAGTATATCAATATACTCTCCTGCAAGCGCCTTGTTCATGCTTCGCACTGCACAGAACTTACCGCACATACTGCATGCCTCGCTGTGGTCATCCTCAGGCAGACGGTCATCCCTGATTGCCTTAGCTGTTTCCGGATCAAGTGCACATGCAAACTGTGCATCCCAGTCGAGCACACGTCTGGCATCTGCCATCTTATCATCTATATCTCTGGCTCCCGGTATTCCCTTTGCAATATCAGCTGCATGAGCCGCAATCTTTGACGCAATAATTCCCTGCTTTGTATCCTCCACATTTGGAAGAGCAAGATGCTCCGCAGGTGTCACGTAGCAAAGGAAAGCTGCGCCGTTCATTGCTGCCACTGCTCCACCTATTGCTGCTGTGATGTGGTCATAGCCCGGTGCGATATCTGTTACGAGAGGTCCAAGTACATAAAATGGTGCTCCCATACAGATTGACTGCTGTACCTTCATGTTTGCTGCTACCTGATCAAGCGGCACATGTCCCGGTCCCTCTACCATGACCTGTACGTTGTGATCCCATGCACGCTTTGTGAGCTCTCCAAGTCTTACAAGCTCCTCTATCTGGCATACATCTGTTGCATCTGCCAGGCATCCCGGTCTGCAGGCATCTCCAAGCGAGATTGTCACATCGTGCTCCTCACAAATTTCAAGTATCTCATCATAGTGCTCGTAGAAAGGATTTTCCTCTCCTGTCATGCACATCCATGCAAATACAAGGCTGCCTCCACGGCTTACGATATTCATCTTACGCTTGTGCTTTTTAATCTGGTCTATCGTTTTTCTTGTGATTCCACAGTGAAGTGTGACAAAGTCCACTCCATCCTCTGCATGGAGTCTGACTACATCGACAAAATCCTGTGCTGTAAGTGTTGCAAGATCACGCTGATAGTGGATAACACTGTCATAAACAGGCACTGTTCCTATCATTGCAGGACATTCGCTTGTAAGCTTCTGTCTGAATGGCTGTGTATTGCCATGGCTTGAAAGATCCATGATAGCCTCTGCTCCAAGCTTTACAGCACTCATGACCTTCTGCATCTCCACATCATAGTCTTTGCAGTCTCTTGACACACCGAGGTTTACATTGATTTTTGTGCGAAGCATGCTTCCAACACCCTCTGCATCAAGTGACTTGTGATGCTTGTTAGCAGGAATAGCTACCTTTCCGCTTGCAACAAGCTCCATCAGCTTGTCTACATCCATCTTCTCTTTCTTTGCTACCTTTTCAATTTCAGGTGTTACGATGCCTTTTCTTGCGGCATCCATCTGTGTTGTGTAATTACTCATTGTACTCTCCTGTTCTTATTGTTATTTGTATTATTAATTAGTAATTATTTCAAGATTAACGCTCCATGATTCATAGGACCGCTGCCGTGCCCCAGATCAAGCATGGCTTTTAAACATGCCGTGACATATCGCTTGCCGTTATCCACAGCCTGCTCGAGCGGCTGTCCCTTTGCCAGGCCGCTGGCTATCGCTGATGAAAGCGTGCAGCCTGTGCCGTGTGAGTTTGGATTATCCACTCTTTTGGTCTCAAATGTGATGATTTGCTTTCCATCCCACAAATAGTCACACACACATGCTGTGTCTGTGAAATGACCTCCCTTGCTTAAAACCGGACAGCCGTATTTATCATAAACAGCCTTTGATGCCTCTATGATGTCATCTGTGCTTTCAATCTGTCTGCCTGATATCACCTCAAGCTCAGGGATATTTGGCGTGATGATGTCAGCCAGCGGAAAAAGCTTATCCATCAGAGTGTTTGCGGCATTTTCTTCAAGCAGCCTGCTTCCGCTTGTAGCGACCATCACCGGGTCCAGAACTATGTTTTTTGCCTTATATTTTACAAGACCTGCGGCAATCGCCTCAATTGTATCTACCGATGATGTCATACCGATTTTCACCGCATCCGGAAAAATATCCATAAAAACAGCCTTCATCTGTGCCTCAATAAAATCAGCCGGTACATTCATCACCGCATCAACTCCCATGGTGTTTTGTGCCGTGAGTGCCGTTATTACGCTCTCGCCAAACACACCGTTTGCAAGCATGGTCTTTAAATCGGCCTGCACTCCTGCACCACCGCTTGAATCGCTTCCCGCAATTGTAAGTGCTGTATGCATATTTACGCTCCTTTCTACTGAATGTTGTGATTTCTCGTAACTGTTCAGTATCTTCAAAATATTGTTTAATTACTGTAGTTATAGCAGTATGTCATACTGTGATTACAGAATTTTATCGCATATTTCTGCGAGTTCCTTGGCTGCAGCCTTTATATCTGCGCTTGCAAATATCGCTCCTACCACTGCGATTCCTGCAATCCCTGTGCCCTTTAGCGTGACCGCATTGTCTGCATTTATGCCTCCGATTGCAACAACCGGTATATCGACAGCCGCCGTGATTTCACGCAGAAGCTCCTTTGTCATAGGCTTTGCATTGAGCTTTGTGGTAGAGCCAAACACGGCTCCACTTCCCAGATAGTCCGCGCCATCAGCTTCTGCCCTCTTTGCCTGCTCCACGGTCTTTGCCGTGACTCCTATTATCTTGTCAGTTCCAAGAAGCTTCCTGGCCTCCGCCGGATTCATGTCATCCTGTCCCAGATGTACTCCATCGGCAGCTATATCAATTGCAAACTGCACGTTATCATTGATGATGAGCGGCACCTTGTGCTCATGACAGATTCTCTTTATCTCAAGAGCCTCACTATACTCATCCTTAAGCCCTGCATCAGAATCCGTACTCAGAATATCCTTGTCACGGATCTGAATCATAGTGGCACCGCCCTCTATTGCAAGCTTCACATGCTCAGAAAGCCTCGCTTTGTGCAGCCACTGCCTGTCTGTTATAGCGTAGAGCTTTAAATCAGTTTTGTTCATATATACCTTTTACCTCTTATCCTGTTGTTTTCCAAATATAAGACTCATGACCTGCATACCAATTGTCTGTCATACAGCGATATTCACATCAGTTCATAATCACCATCGCATATATGATATACTGCATCAATCAGCCTGTCCCGGTATGCAGCATTTCCGGGCTTAATGAAATAACAGCTGTTTGTCTCTCTGCCGTGCTCTGCCATATCAGAGGCAGCAAGAGCGCCTGCACTCTTCATGCAGCTAAGTGCTGCTGTGACTGCACCGTATTTATCATCGCAATCAGCCGCAACAAACGCACAAATGAGCCCTGAAAGCATACATCCGGTGCCTGTCACCCTCTTCATCATAGGATGGCCGCCTGTGATGCTTCCTACCCTGTAATTATGCGTGTATCCGTCAGCATCCAACGCAACAGCATTCACTACACAATTATCCATCACACCGGTATCCATCGTATCAGTACTCATCTGACTGCTTTCATTATTATCATAGCAATCAGCTTCATCACATAATTCTGCCACATAATCGGTCTCACCTGTAATCACACAGATACAGCCATATCGCAGGGCCGCCCTGCACGCAAGCGCCTTTGCATCAGACTCATCTGCCGTATCGGTCACTTCCACGCCGCCATCGCACCTGCCATGCTCCATAACAGCCTTGACCTCAGACAAATTGCCCTTAATCACATCCACATGCACCTCGTCAAGCAGGCTCAACACAAAATCCATCCTGAAGCGGCTAACGCCCACACCAACCAGATCAAGCACAATAGGAATGTTCTTTTTCGCTGCCATCCTCGCAGCAATGCGCATCGCCTCAAAGCGCTCCTCAGAGGGAGTGCCTATATTCAGGTTCAGCCCATCGCAGATACCCGTGACCTCATCCATCTCCTGCGGTGCCATAGCCATAATAGGCCTAGCCCCACATGCCAGCTCAATATTGGCCACATCATTGATAGTAACCATATTTGTGATGTTGTGAATCAAAGGACTGCGTGACTTAAGTTTTTCTATAAAATCATTCATCAGTATCTCTTTACAGCTATTCATAATCACCCACACATTCAAAAAGCGGATATACCGCCAATGAGTATATCCGCCTAAAAATCGTGCGATATTATCCTACGTTGGCATTATCCAAATCAGGTTATGGGTCAAGACACTACCAGTCTACTCTCAGCCGGCTAAACACCAGCTCCCCTGTTGTGTTTTTATAAATAAATCTAGGAATAATGTAACTATTCAGAACCAAACCACGCACATTCGCAAAAACGCACGATGCTCGTGCTTTCCCGCTGCTACGCAGCTAATTTTGCTCATATGTGTGGGGGTGGCTCTATTCGAGCCCCTTGAGAACAAGAAAACCTGCTGCTTACATGCAAGCATGACGCATCAGCTTTTTTTGTTCTCAGTTGTTCTGAATAGTCATTATATTTAATATAATACGCACTCCCCAATAAATCAAGCAAAATCCGCAAGTGTACTCATATTCGTACATCAAGCGCTGCTGGTCACACTGTTAGGTGTGAACAGTAACCATCAAACACAATCCCGGTAACACCGAGCCCCGAGGTGTTACCGTAGCACTCATTATCACGCCACAACGTAAGGGCGTAAGCCCCGGGCACCGGGGTGCACACGCACTCTCCCGAGGCGCGAATAGCGAAGTGGCTTAGATACTGTAGAAATTATGCCCATGAAACGCAGAAACACCCCTGCATGGACGCAGGGGTGAGGAGAACCGCGCCACGGACGGCGCGTTTCGACGGTTTCGTCAAGCATAGAAACCCATCAAGCATAATTTCGTACAGAATCTTAGCCACGTAGCGTAGCGCCCCGGGAGAGTGCGTGTGCCCCCCTGTTGCCCGGAGCTTACGCCCGACCTATCGCCACAATGAAGCAATTCACTCAATCTACTTAGCTGCAATAACATCCGCCATATCGTAGTGACCTGCACCCTTTCCCTTAAGGAACTTGGCAGCCTCAACAGCACCCTTCGCAAAAACAGCCTTAGAGTAAGCAGTATGCTTAAACTCAATCACCTCATCCTGTCCACAGAAAAGTACCTCGTGCTCACCGACGATGCTTCCTCCTCTGACAGCAGAAATACCAATTTCCTTAGGATCACGCTTCTCTCTGCGCTGGCTGCGGTCGTAAACATAGTGATACTCGTTATCCATAGCCTCGTTGATGGAATCAGCAAGCGCAAGCGCAGTACCTGAAGGTGCATCAAGCTTTAAATTGTGATGCTTCTCAACTATCTCCATGTCAAAGCCTGCCGGTGCGAAAACCTGTGCAGCCTTTTTGAGAAGAGCCATAAGAGTGTTTATGCCAAGTGACATGTTTGCAGACTTGAGCACTGCCACCTTCTTGTAGCACTCCTCAACCTTTGCAAGCTGCTCATCACTAAGACCGGTAGTGCATAAAACAACCGGAACCTGCTTGTCCACACAATAGTCCAGTACTCCGTCAACAGCCTTGGCATTGGAAAAATCTATGACCACATCAGCGTCCACATCACATTTGTCGATGCTCGAAAAAACAGGATAGTCATTGTCTATTCCATCATATAAATCAATACCGGCTACAATCTCGATATCCGCATCAGCCTTACAGATTTCTGTGATAGTCTGTCCCATTTTGCCGTTGCAGCCATTCATAATTACCTTTGTCATTTTATCGTATCCTTTCTCGTTGTACTATGCAAGCTTTAAGCCATAAGCCTTCATGACCTCAGCAAGCTTCCTTGCATTATCCTCACCCATCTCGCACATAGGGCTTCTAAGAGGTCCGACATTCATACCCATCAGGTTCATAGCCTTCTTTACAGGAATTGGATTTACCTCTGAGAAGAGTGCGTCCACAAGTGGAAGAGCCTCTCTCTGAAGCTCTAAGGCTGTCTGTAAATCGCCCTTGAAGAAGCTGTCACACATATTGTGTACCTTTGCAGGGGCTACATTGCTCCATACTGAAATTACTCCAATTGCTCCGATAGACATAAGAGGCACTACGAGACCATCCTCGCCTGAGTACATATCAAGCTTTCCGTCTGTCAGATACATTGTCTTTGAAGCCTGTGCCAGATTTCCTGTAGCTTCCTTGAGTCCCACGATATTTTCCTTTGTCTTAAAGAGCTCTGCCATAGTCTCCGGAAGCACGTTGCAGCCTGTACGTCCCGGTACGTTGTATACGATAATAGGACACTTTGTGCTGTCTGCAATCTGCGAATAGTGGCTCACAAGACCTGCCTGAGTAGCCTTGTTGTAGTATGGTGTGACAACGAGCAGTCCGTCTGCACCAAACTCCTCAGCCTCCTTTGAAAGCTGCATAGCTGTCTTTGTGCAGTTAGAGCCTGTGCCTGCTACTACAGGTACACGATGCTTTGTAAACTCTACGGCAGCCTTTATAACCTTTGCATGCTCCTCCATTGACAGACATGGGCTCTCGCCCGTGGTGCCTGCAATGATAATAGCATCTGTGCCATTATCAATCTGCATATTGATAAGCTCCTCGAGCTTGTCGTAATTAACCTCCTCGTTATCGTACATAGGTGTAACAATTGCTACTCCTGCTCCTTTGAAAATTGCCATGATTTTATCTCCTTCTTGCTTTTCTTTATTCGGTATTTGATTCTCTTAACGTATAAGTATGCCGCTGTCTGCCTCTAAGCGCTAAAAAACCGGCTCCTTAGAGCCGGTCCCAATTCTTCATGAATCACGATAGCTCCCCATCAAATCTGATGACAGTCATAAGGCTGTTCGCCATATGCCCAGAGATATATCCGCAGATGATAAATCCCTTCGGCGCTATTCCTTTCATCTCCCATCAACTGCCCCTGCGGCATCCGGAAAGCTACTCATAAGTCGCGCGACCTCTATCTGTTAATCAAATTATTCGTATACAGCAGATGATATAACTGCCTCACACTTGCACTAATAATATCACCACGCCTGTGCATTGTCAACTCACATGACAATATTTCTTATTATTTTTCCGACGCGATATTATAAATCTCATCTGCCATTTCCCTTATTCCATCGTCAAGTACTCTGCCTGTCATAATCACGGTCACATCATCAGGCCTTGAAGCAAGCATATCCGACAGCTCCTCCTTTGAAATCAGATGCAAATCCAAAAGCCCCAGCATCTCATCAAGCACAACAACCATGTCAGCACCTGTTGATATAACCTTCTTTGCATAGTTGAAGCCATTCTTGATATTCATGATTTCTTCCTGCTTACTCTCCTCATCAAGCTGCTCAAATAGTATTCCGGCTCTTGAAAAATTAAAGAATTTCACCTCCGGCTCAAGCTTTTTCAAAAATTCCGGCTCCTTTTTACCCTTTAGGAACTGAATAACGACAGCCTGTTTACCATCACAGGCAGCACATATTGCACTTCCTATAGCGACATTTGTCTTGCCATGTCCCTCGCCATAATAAATCTGTACTGCACCGTTTTCCATAATAATCATGCCTCCATACACATAGCTTTTCTGCCTGATATATAATCATTACAGTTTACACCTGATGTAAACGTCAACAATTACAAGCATTAACCAATAATATCTAGTAAAATACCACAATCTGACTATTATTGCAAATTTTCGGGAAAATCACAAATCCGTAGTTACTATCCATTTAAAGTACTATGCCTCAATCTTGCTCACGGAAACCTCATACGCCGTGCGCTGCTCCACCTGTGTCTCACTGAGCTTTTTCACATAGTCTCTGCTCTGGATCCTGCCCCATATCTGCACATGTGTACCCACCTCAAAGGTCGACGCAAATCTGGCATTTCTTCCCCAACAGATACATGGAATATAATCTGACTTGCCATATGAGCGGTTCACTGCCACAAGCAGGTCTGCAATTTCTCGTCCAAGCGGTGTTTTCCTGTATATAGCCTCCTTGCAGATATAGCCGTCAAGGAAAATCTGATTGGCTGCATCCTCATCATAATCACTGTCCAATACCTCAAGCTCTCTTGCAAAAACAGACAGCACCAGCCTGTTCTTCTTCTCCTCATGCCTGTTGAATGAGCGGAACTGCCCGCCTATATATACGCTTTTGCCTATGTAGTCACCCTCCACATTGATAAGCCTCTCTGACACCATCACCGGAATATAGTCCATGCAATCTGAAAGCCTTCTGACCGAAACCTCCATCATATAGAAGCCCTCACCATACACCTCGTGACTAAACTGAAAATCTGAAACGATTTCTCCGATTATTGATACCTGGTTGTTTTCAAACATTTTATCTGCCATGAATTTTTGTCTCCCTTCCTTTTGTAAAATGTTTTTCCAGCTATTTTTAACATTTCCACAAAGTATATTTTCTCAAATAATGTCGACAAATCCAATAACATTTCACTTAATTTTATAAAAACTTTCAATGAAAACTTGCACATTGGAAAAATTATGATAGAATAAGTTAGTTGCAAACTTAGCTTTATTTATTAAAGAAAGAAGGAAAATATGAAAACAACAAGAGACGATATTCGTAATATAGCAATTATTGCCCACGTTGATCATGGTAAAACAACACTTGTAGATGAGCTTCTTAAGCAAAGCGGTGTGTTCCGTGACAATCAGGAAGTTCAGGATCGAGTAATGGATTCAAACGACATCGAGCGTGAAAGAGGTATCACAATCCTCTCCAAAAACACAGCTATTCAGTATAAGGACATCAAAATCAACATCATCGACACTCCGGGTCATGCTGACTTCGGCGGTGAGGTAGAGCGTGTTCTTAAGATGGTAAACGGAGTTATCCTCGTGGTTGATGCCTTCGAGGGTGTTATGCCACAGACCAAGTTCGTAGTTATGAAGGCTCTTGCACTCAAGCTGCCTATCATTGTATGCGTCAACAAGATTGACCGTCCGGAGGCACGTCCTAATGAGGTCATCGATGAGGTATTAGAGCTCTTCATGGATCTCGATGCTTCTGAGGAGCAGCTTGACTGCCCATTCGTTTTTGCATCAGCCAGAGACGGCTATGCCATGAAGGACTTAAACGACGAGAGAAAGGATATGACTCCTCTCTTCGAGACTATCGTAAACTACATCCCTGCTCCAACAGGTGATCCTGATGCCAACACACAGATTCTTATCAGTACAATCGACTACAACGAGTATGTAGGACGTATCGGAATCGGTAAAGTGGATAACGGTAAAATCAAGGTCAATCAGGAGGCTGTCGTTGTAAACCACCACGACCCTGACAAGCTTGAGAAGGTCCGTATCAGCAAACTTTACGAGTTTGACGGACTCGACAAGGTAGATGTAGCCGAGGCTAACATCGGTTCGATTGTAGCAATCTCAGGTATCGCAGATATCCACATCGGAGATACAATCTGCTCACCGGAAGCACCGGAGGCTATTCCTTTCCAGAAGATTTCAGAGCCTACAATCTCTATGAACTTCATCGTAAACAACAGCCCTCTTGCAGGACAGGAAGGTAAATTTGTCACAAGCCGTCACATCCGTGACAGACTCCTTCGCGAGCTCAACACTGATGTTTCACTGCGTGTCGAGGATACTGACTCACCTGATTCCTTCAAGGTTTCCGGACGTGGAGAGCTTCACCTTTCAGTGCTTATCGAGAACATGCGCCGTGAGGGTTATGAATTCGCTGTAAGTAAGGCAGAGGTGCTCTACAAGTATGACGAAAACGGCAAGAAGCTTGAGCCAATGGAGCTTGCTTACATCGATGTGCCTGACGAGTTTACAGGAGCTGTCATCTCAAAGCTTCAGCAACGCAAGGGCGAGCTTAGAAATATGGGTTCTATCGCAGGTGGCTACACCAGACTCGAGTTCCATATCCCTGCACGTGGACTTATCGGATACCGTGGTGAGTTCATGACTGATACAAAGGGTAACGGAATCTTAAACACCATGTTTGACGGCTACGAGCCATACAAGGGTGAAATTGCATACCGTGCAACAGGTTCACTCATTGCCTTTGAGTCAGGTGAGGCTGTAACATACGGACTCTTCTCTGCACAGGAGAGAGGAACACTCTTTATCGGACCGGGTGCCAAGGTTTACTCCGGAATGGTTATCGGACAGTGTTCAAAGGCCGAGGACATCGAGCTCAACGTATGTAAGAAGAAGCATCTTACAAATACACGTTCTTCATCAGCAGATGAGGCACTCACACTTGTACCACCTAAAGTATTAAGCCTTGAGCAGGCTATCGACTTTATTGATACAGATGAGCTTCTTGAGGTAACACCTGAGAGCCTTCGAATCAGAAAGAAGATTCTTGACCCTACTCTTCGTAAGAGAGCCGGTTTCAAGAAGAACTAAATCATGCTTTTTCACATAAAGTTTTTGTTGCTGAAAAGTATACAGTAAATACGCTTTATGTAAATTTCAAAGACAAAAAATACCGTCAGGGAACATCTCCCTGACGGTATTATTATTTGACCTGATTTATTTTTACAGTGCCTTGATTCTTTCAAGTGCCTTTACTGTGTTCTCATAGTTTCCGAAAGCAGTCAGTCTGAAGTAGCCCTCTCCGCTTGGTCCAAAGCCTGAGCCAGGTGTACCTACCACGTTGGCATTCTCAAGCAGATAATCGAAGAACTCCCATGATGTCATCTGATCCGGTGTCTTGAGCCAGATGTATGGTGCATTTACTCCGCCGTATACTGTAAAGCCTGCCTCTGCAAGACCTGTCTTTATTGTCTTTGCATTGTTCATGTAGTATGCTACCTGATCCTTAAGCTGTGCTTTTCCGGCATCTGAGTAAACTGCCTCGCCTGCTCTCTGCACGATGTATGGTGCACCGTTGAACTTGGTTCCGTGACGGCGTGCCCACATAGCATGAAGTGATACATCACCACACTTAAGCTCCTTAGGTACTACTGTGAAGCCAAGACGCACGCCTGTAAAGCCGGCGTTCTTTGAGAAGCTTCTAAGCTCGATGGCACATGTCTTTGCACCGTTACACTCATAGATTGAGTGTGGCACATCTGCTTCGCTGATATATGCCTCGTAGGCTGCATCAAAGATGATGACTGAGCCATTCTTGTTTGCATAATCAACCCATACCTGTAACTGCTCCTTTTTGAGAGTTGTTCCTGTTGGGTTGTTTGGCAGACACAGATAAATCATATCCGGTACTTCCTTTGGAAGCTCCGGAACGAAGCCGTTATCTGCTGTTGACGGCATATAGATTACATTGCTCCAGGTCTCTGTCTGAGCATCATATGTGCCTGTTCTTCCTGCCATGACATTGGAATCAACATATACAGGGTAAACAGGATCTGTAACAGCGATACGGCTGTTTGCTGAGAAAAGCTCCTGGATGTTGGCTGAATCGCTCTTTGCTCCGTCTGAAACAAAAATCTCATCTGCTGAGATATCGCATCCTCTTGCCTTGTAGTCGTTTTCTGAAATTGCTTTTCTGAGGAACTCATATCCGAGGTCAGGTGCGTATCCGTGGAATGTAGCTGCATTTCCCATCTCATCAACTGCCTTGTGCAGTGCATCGATGATAGCAGGTGCAAGCGGCTGTGTTACATCGCCGATTCCAAGCCTTATTATCTCTTTATCCGGATTTGCCTCCTGATAAGCTGCAACCTTTTTAGCTATTGTGCTGAAAAGGTAGCTTCCCGGTAATTTCTGAAAGTTATCATTAATCTGAAACATGTTTATCTCTCCTTTGTTACTTTACAATAAGTCTAATTTATCACTTTACCATGCAAGTGTAAATATATTTTTTTATCATTATTTTTTATAGTAACTGTTCAAGCCTTTGCAGCTACTATCATACGCTCTGCTGTCTGGCTTCATAAAGCGCACACTACACATCAGTCATAAGGCTTAGTATCATCTGTGCTGTTTCCACAAGACCGGTGCCGTTATCCATGCTTCGCTTCTGGATATACCGGTGTGCTTCCTCCTCTGAGAATCCATTTCGTTCCATCAGTACAGCCTTTGCACTGCTTAGCATCTCCTGATCCTCCTTTGAACGTACCTTAGGCCTTTGCCTGAGCTTTTTCCTGCGGCGCGTTATCGTGTAATCCATCATCTCAACAGTCTGCAAAAGCTCATGCACTTTGAGTGGCATGGATAATGACATCAGATTATCCACATTTTTTTCCATGATACCCGCTGCCGACGCTATGAGAAGCATCTGAAACTCCTTAGGCATATACTCGTATATCTCACTGTACATCATGTCTGAAAATCTGTATCCGCATATGATGATTCCCATATTCAGTCCGTTCATGCTCGAAAGTGCTGAAGCTCCTGTATTTGCAACCGCCGTGACTGTATAACCGCTCTGCGCTAATATTTTTTTGATTGAATTGGCTACTTCCTTTTTAGGAAATGCTATAACAATATTATTCACGGTTTGTTACATCCTTTAAAATTTGTACAGATATTCTTCTATTTCCCATTGGGTAACCGCAGCTCTGTAATCGTTCCACTCTGCCTCTTTTGCCTCTATATACTTGTTGTAGATATGCTCTCCGAGTATCTCGCGGATAAAATCATCTGACTTAAGGCACTCAACCGCCTCATGTAAATCAGCAGGAAGTGATTCTATTCCGAGTCTCTTTTTATCCTGTTCTGTGAGCTCAAATACATTCTCACGAAGCTCCGCATCCGGCTGTATCTTGTTCTTTATGCCGTCAATTCCTGCTGCCAGGCACAGTGCCAGAACCAGATACGGATTTGCTGAAGGATCAGGGTTTCTAAGCTCCACTCTCCTTCCCTCACCTCTTGATGCAGGGATTCTGATAAGCGGACTTCTGTTTGTAGCTGACCAGGTGATATAAATCGGTGCCTCATAGCCCGGCACAAAGCGCTTATATGAATTGACGATTGGATTGGTGATGACCGTCATGCCCTTCATATGCTTCATGATACCGCCTATGAAGTAGTATGCCTCCTCGCTGAGTCCAAGCTTATCCTCCTCATTGTCAAATATATTGACACCATCCTTTGAAAGTGACATGTTGATATGCATTCCCGAGCCGCTCACACCATGCTTTGGCTTTGGCATGAAGCTGGCAAAAAGTCCGTGCCGCTTTGCGATTGTCTTTATAGCAAGCTTAAAGGTCATGATATTGTCGGCGGTATGAAGTGCCTCCTCATACTTGAAATCAATCTCATGCTGTGCAGGTGCCACCTCATGATGTGATGCCTCTATCTCAAAATCCATATCCTCAAGAGTTAGAACCATGTCTCTTCTTGCGTTTTCTCCCAAATCATTTGGTCCCAAGTCAAAGTACCCTGCTCTCTCATGCGAGATGGTGGTAGGCTGTCCGTTCTCGTCCAGGTGGAAAAGGAAAAACTCACACTCCGGACCTACATTAAATATATAGCCCATCTGCTTTGCCTTTTCAATTTGTTTCTTTAATATATAGCGCGGGTCTCCCTCAAACGGTGTACCATCCGCCATATAAACATCACAGATGATTCGTGCAACCTTGCCCTGCTGTGGTCTCCATGGAAAAATCATAAAAGTGTCAAGATCCGGGTGCAGATACATATCTGACTCCTCTATCCTCACAAAGCCCTCTATTGACGAGCCGTCGAACATACACTTGTTGTCGAGTGCCTTCTCAAGCTGGCTGGCTGTAATTGCCACATTTTTTAATGTTCCAAAGATATCCGTAAACTGTAAACGGATAAACTCAATATCCTCCTCATCCACTATGCGGATAATATCATTCTTACTGTATTTTGCCATTTTAAATCTCCTTATTATTGCAAAAAGCTATAACCTTATCGTACTCCATCTCACCGCCAAACAAATCAAGAGCACTGCCTATTGTCACATTCAGATGATTCTGTCCAAGCTGCCTGATGCATTTTAAATCGTCAAATGATGACACACCACCTGCATATGTGACCGGTATCCTTCCCCAGCTGCCAAGCATGGCGACAAGCTCCTTTTCAATGCCGTTCACCCTGCCCTCAACATCCACTGCATGTACCAGAAACTCGCAGCAATATGAGGATAGCTTATCCAAAAGCTCTGTGGTCACTGCCTCATCCGTGAAGTTTTGCCAGCGGTCAGTCACTATATAATACTGTCCATCCTTTTTGCGACACGACAGATCAATCACCAGCCTGTCACTGCCCACAGTATCTTTAAGCCTGTTTAGATTTGCATAGTTTATCCTGCCGTCTTTAAATACGTAGGATGTCACAATAACTGCTGTTGCACCGGCATCTATAAACTCCATCGCATTGTCTGCGGTGATGCCGCCACCTACCTGTAAGCCCTGCGGATACGCTTCAAGCGCCATAACAGCCTGCTCCTTTGTATCCTCATAATACTCGCTGTCCACAGAATTGAGCAGAATGATATGACCGCCCTTTATGCCCGATTTCCTATACATATCTGCATAAAACCGGCTGTCCTGCTCTGAGACGAAGTTCTCACTGGCAAAGTCACCCCTGTCTTTTAATGAACCACCGACAATCTGCTTTACTTTTCCATTGTGAATGTCGATGCATGGTCGAAATTCCATATTTTTCTCCCTGGTTTAGTTTATTGTGGCACAAAAATCGTTACTGTCCACGCCTTAGCGTAACATGCAATCATTGCCTTAAAGCCACTTAATATAAAATATAACATAATTTTTACTTTATTTGCAAAAGACTTACATTAGTTTTACTAATAAATAATATAATAATTTCATATCGGGCTTATAACTGCTTGACACCCACTCTTTAATTTGCTATCATCATACAAATTACATTAGTATATAAAGTATACCAGTATAATAACATAAGAAAGAGAGGAATTTAAAAATGGGTACTATTATCGGCGAAGGAATTACATTTGATGACGTTCTCTTAGTTCCACAATATTCTGAGGTAACACCAAATATGATTGAGCTTCAGACACATCTTACTAAGAAGATTGTCCTTAACATTCCTATGATGAGTGCTGCAATGGATACAGTCACAGAATCAAAAATGGCTATCGCAATGGCCAGACAGGGTGGTATCGGAATCATCCACAAAAATATGTCTATTGAGGCACAGGCAGACGAAGTCGATAAGGTAAAGCGTTCAGAAAACGGCGTTATTACCGATCCGTTCTATCTTTCTCCAGACCATACATTACAGGATGCAGACAACCTGATGGCCAAGTTCAAGATATCAGGTGTGCCAATCACAAAGGACGGCAAGCTCGTCGGCATCATCACAAACCGTGATCTGAAGTTTGAGACAGACTTCACAAAGAAGATTTCAGAGTCTATGACTTCTGAGAATCTCATTACAGCTCCTGAGGGCATCACCCTCGATGAAGCAAAGAAGATTCTTGCAAAGGCAAGAAAGGAAAAGCTCCCTATCGTAGACAAGGACTACAACCTCAAGGGACTTATCACTATAAAGGATATCGAGAAGCAGATTAAGTATCCTCTTTCAGCAAAGGATGATCAGGGCCGTCTCCTCTGCGGTGCCGGAGTAGGTATCACAGGCAACATGATGGAGCGTGTTGATGCTCTTGTTAAGTCTCATGTTGATGTCATCGTTGTTGACTCAGCTCACGGACATTCAAAGAACATACTTGAGGCTGTCAAGAAGATTAAGGCTGCTTATCCGGATCTTCAGATAATCGCCGGAAATATCGCAACAGGTGCTGCTGCCAAGGCTCTTATCGAGGCCGGTGCAGATGCAGTAAAGGTTGGTATCGGACCTGGTTCTATCTGTACAACACGTGTCGTTGCCGGTATCGGTGTACCACAGATTACAGCTATCATGGACTGTTACAAGGTTGCTAAGGAGTATGGAGTTCCTGTTATCGCAGATGGTGGTATCAAGTACTCAGGTGATATGACAAAGGCTCTCGCAGCCGGTGCCAACGTATGTATGATGGGCTCAATGTTCGCAGGCTGTGATGAGGCTCCGGGAACCTTCGAGCTTTATCAGGGAAGAAAATACAAGGTATATCGTGGCATGGGTTCTATCGCTGCCATGGAAAACGGAAGCAAAGACCGTTACTTCCAGGAGGGCGCTAAGAAGCTCGTTCCTGAAGGAGTTGAGGGTCGTGTAGCTTACAAGGGAACTCTTGAGGATACAGTATTCCAGCTTGTTGGTGGTATCCGCTCAGGAATGGGCTACTGCGGTTGCAAGACAATCGAAGATCTTAAAGAGAACGGACAGTTTGTCAAGATTACTGCTGCTTCTCTCAAGGAGAGCCACCCTCATGATATCCATATCACAAAAGAGGCTCCTAACTACAGCACAGACGATAAATAAACACATTTATTAATTCATATTACGAGGTAAAATATTTGGACGCTGACGACATATCGCAGATTATATTCTTATTAATACTATTAGCACTCTCCGCATTTTTTTCATCTTCGGAGACCGCTCTTACTACCGTAAACAAAATACGTATGAGAACCCTGGCTGAGGCTGGCAACACAAAAGCAAAAAAAGTGCTCAAGGTGACTGAGAACTCTCCAAAGATGCTCTCAGCCATCCTTATCGGCAACAACATCGTAAATCTTTCAGCATCATCGCTCACCACCTCGCTTGCCATCAAGCTGTTTGGCAGCGTCGGAGCAGGTGTCGCAACCGGAATACTTACATTCCTCATACTGATCTTCGGAGAGGTCTCTCCGAAGACACTTGCGACCATAAAGGCTGACAAGATTTCACTCTCAATCGCAGGCTTTATATCAGTGCTCATGGTAGTGCTGACACCTGTAATATTTATCATCAACAAGCTTTCACTCGGAGTCATTTTCCTCTTTGGAATAAGACAAAGCGATGCCAAGCGCGTCATGACCGAGGAGGAGCTTCGTACAATCGTTGATGTAGGACAGGAGGACGGTGTCATCGAGGATGAAGAGCGTGATATGATTCACAATGTATTCGATTTTGGCGATGCCGAGGCCAAGGAGGTCATGGTTCCGCGTATTGATATGACGTTTGTCCATGTTGATTCTACTTATGATGATTTGATTTCCATATTCAGAGAGGATAAATTCACTAGACTCCCTGTGTATGACGAAAGCACTGACAACGTAATCGGTATCGTAAATATGAAGGATCTGCTGCTCCTTAAGGATGAGGATAAAGAGCATTTTTCCATCAGAAATATCATGCGTGAGCCTTACTTTACATATGAGCACAAGAATACAGCGAATCTGTTTCTCGAGATGCGCGAATCATCTATATCGCTTGCCATTGTCTTAGATGAATACGGTGTCACAGCCGGACTCATCACACTTGAGGATCTCTTAGAGGAGATAGTCGGTGAGATTCGTGATGAATACGACTCTGACGAGCAGGATGATATCACAAGAATAAATGACTACGAATACATAGTTCTTGGCTCTGCAAATCTCGAGGATGTAAGCGATGAGCTTGGTCTGCACCTCGAATCAGACGACTATGACACAATCGGTGGCTACTGCCTTGAAAAGCTTGACCACCTGCCTGAAAAAAATGAAATAATCATCACTGATGACAATATCCTTCTCCGCATAGAGGCTGTTGATAAAAACCGAATCGAAAAGGTCTATATCAAATTGCCAAAGCCTGCCGAAGAAGAGAATTAAATTCAGGATCGTTTAACCAGCGGGAGTTCTCCATGAGACCTCCTGCTTTATTTTTGCTGTAATACAAATACCATTCTTCATACGTTAGTTATCCTCCATTGGCTGATCTGCTACAATAGTCTTTTTGCAGCTTATTTTCTTTGTCACACCTGTAGGAAGCTTGAATTCTTCCTCTATTCCTGCTGAAATAATGCCCTTTTCCATATCACATACATAGACTGTGGCAATTACAGTACCGCCTGCTGTAAGTCTCTCATTAATGTCCTCTACGACAGCTTTTTCCACATCATAGCTGCTGACGGGCTTTTTATCCACGATATACATATTTGGCTCGTAATATCTGTTCATAGCACCCAAAAGTGCTAATGACAGACTCTTTTCCATCTGGTTCTCCCTGACTGTCATATTGTATACACTAAGCCCAAGCATCGCTGTATATAATACAATAAGACAGCCTATTATTCCAAGTACTACATTTTTCATTCTGTACGCCTGCTACCTTTCTATTAATTGGAACACTTATCCTCACATGATCTTTTGTGCCATCATAGAGGCTGTTGATAAAAACCGAATCGGAAAGGTCTATATCAAATTGCCAAAGCCTCCCGAAGAAGAGAATTAAATTCAGGATCGTTTAACCAGCGGGAGTTCTCCATGAGGCCTCCTGCTTTATTTTTGCCATAATACTTTTCGCTTATGAATCTAATCTTTCCAAAGGCTTTGGTTCTCTCCTTGACCTGAGTATCTGTAAATGTGATGGATATAGTCTTTTGCGTGATATTTCCATAGCTGTCCTTTGCCTCAAGCACTATCTCTATGATATCCTTGTCACGTGCACTTTCTATTTTACGGTCATCAAAATTTTTCACTTTCAGATAATTTATCTCGTTATCGCCAAATGCAATATCACCATCCTCCACATCCGTTGCAGATATAAGGCTTCCTATCAGCTGCTCTGTTATACCGCCATTCCTTGCCTGCTTTATCGAAAAGAACATATCATCCGCCTCTATGGTAGGCTCATGCTCCCAAAGTGCATACATACGTATTACCGCCTTATCTGTATACTCTATCCCCAGTATCCTGCATAAATCAGCTACCTGTATACTCTCTCCCGGCGTATATTTTATATCAGGATACTCTTCTCCTAAAATCCAGCCTATACACATATGCTGGCTTGGCAATGTCACTGTATCACTATACTTCACAGTGGCAGATACACCGGTATCATATTCTATGGTATACTCGTTTTCCTGCCATACTGCGTATATATTTTTCGACGGTCTGTTTGACTCAATCCAGCTGTTTGCCACACCATACAATAACGGATAACCGGCAGTCGTATCATACGAATTATTTCCCCAGCCATTCATATGATACCCGGCCATCTGCCAGCCCACAGCCGGAAAAGCCTGATTGAAGCCTCCATATGTGTAGCTCTTTGAGGTCTTTTCTGAATCAGACGCACTCGTATTCCGCCAGAATGTCACAGCTATAGTACCTGCCTTTGCGTATGCCGTATAAGTACCACCCGAATTCACATAAAAACCATATGATGATGAGCTCATTGACGAATCATTGTTCCAATTCGTGAAATCATATCCGGCAGAACTGCTTGCACTTATTGTCACATATGTACCATAGCAGTATGTACCTCCCCCTGATACACAGCTTATGCCTGTAGACTTCCTGACATCAATTGTATGAAACAGTCCTCTCACCGTCTTGCCATAATACGAATACAGTGCTGAGAGTGCGCTGTCCGTCCAGTTTGCCGCTTTGGATATACCTGCATATGTAGTATAAACCTTTCCCCAGGAAGGACCATTATCATTCATGCCACCCTTGTTCTTGCCATTTACTCGAAGCACCATGCAGGCATCGAGGATGATGGTACATGAGCCGGAGCTAAGGGCATTGAGGGCCTGCGTATTAAATCGGGTTTTCATATTCTTTAAAGTAATCACATAAAGCATATACTCCTTGCCTGATTGCTTTTTGCTGTTTAAGAGTGTCAGATATTGTCCGCCAAGCTGGAAATAAATTTTCTGTATCTCATTTCCACCTGTCCCTTTAATTGTCATTTTGTATCCAATTGTCCTATACTTGGTTCCTGACGTAGATGTATTTCCTGCTGAACAAAAATAAATATTGCCATTCATTTTATTTGTAGCCTTAAAAACAGCAGCATTACCATAATTAGAATAGTACTTCACAGCATCATCCCATTCATCAGCCTTCACTATATTGCAATCAAATGAGAACATATAAGTAATAATAACTGTAGCCATAAACATCATGCAAACGCATTTCCTAAAGAACACCCGCTTCCCAATAATAACATTTGAGATATCCATTTTCATCATATTCTCCCTTTGTATACAAACCAACAAAATTATAAGCTCCGTTCATATCGGCCAAATTTAAACTATAATCCGTAACTTCTGCTCTTGAAGGAAACAGACATAGCAAATTACTTGTCACGCCAGCCGTTATCATCGGAAGCTGCCACTCCTGTGCTATTTTTTCAATAAACATATCTCCGATTGCATCATCTGACAAACCTCCATTTGTCCACTGCTGTATCACTGAATCAACATACGCCTTCTGCTCCCCACTCATGCCATTTCCAGCCTTACTGCCATAAAATATCCATCCCGGTGCAACATACTCATTTTTTGGTGCTTCCGGCTGCGCAGGCTCACTTTGAGCCGGCTCAGGTGCGACTGTCTGATTTGATGCTGCCGGTTTTGAATCGTTACCTGCAGGTTGTTGTGTGTTATTGCTGTCTGTCGATGTGTTATTGCTGCCTGTCGATGTCTTTTTATCTGCTGCTGTTTTGTCTTCTGATGATTTGTCAGAAGATTTATCTGACGCTGTATTTGCATTATCTGAATTACCGGCTGCCGGTGTGGAATTATCATTGGTATCTGATTGCGTACCGTTATTTTGCTTATTATCTTTATCAACTACATTTGTTTCCTTCAATGCATCCTTTTTCACAAGCTCAAGTGTCTCGCTTTCAGCTACAATATCCTGCGTATTTTCAGTCACACTGACAGACCGGGAATCCTTTTTCTTCCCCTTTTCTCCTGATTTTGAGCTTACTGCCACTGCTATACATATGATAAGAATTATTGCTATTATCACTGCCGGTATAATAAATAAAAGTCTGTGTTGTTTTTCATTTTTCATTTTATATATCCGCTACCTTTCTATTAATTGGAATACTTATCCTCACATGATCCCTTGTGCCGTTTTTGCAGGTTATCCTGACATGCATATCATACACACCATAATCCGGAAAGCTAAGTGACGAGCCATCGGCTGATATGCTGCCTGTACAGTCATTTCTGCCCGAATCATACAGGGCATAAACTTCAAGCTTATCCAGATTATCCTCATGCGCTGTAACATCAAGCAGGTCATATACACTGTAGCTTACGGCATTCTGACGCATATTCTCCTTTAGCTCAATACCCGGAACCGGTATATTTTTCATGCTGTCATAGCTGTCGTTTGCGCTATCGCTGCTCAATATATCCTGTGGCGCAAATGCCACACTCATTTTGTTCTTTAAAGCCCCAAATCCCGACAACAGCGCAATTCCTACAACTACCGCCACTATCATGGCTCCATATGTCTGCATTATCTCCTTCATCTATAGTCTCCCGATTATTTAAATTGCACTGTTACCCCATATATTTATAAGCTGCGCAAGCATGCCTCCCTGAGCCAGCACAATATTTCCCATCAACACGAGAAATGCACTTGTGGCGGCCGCTGCAATCAGCACGCCTCCATACTGTCTGAATACTTCTTTCATTTTCTCTTACCTTTATATACTTTTTAACCAATTCAGTTACTATCACAGTAGAGTAGACACATACACGAGCACACCGATTACTCCACTGCCTAAAAGAAGCATAATAACGCTTCCTCCCAATTCTTCTATTAAAAGCTCCATCTGTTTTCCTCCTCTTATACAGCCATATCCACAAGAAAAGTACTACAACGCATATCCGCTCAGCACATGCTCCTGCTTAATTCCGAAAAATGCTACCGCGTAAGTGAACTTAAGCTCCACTCTTGCCTTTTCTATCTCATCTGATGAAGTGATTTGTGATGCGTCTGTAACTGTCCTTACGGAATTGTCTGTCATATACAGTTTAAGCTCCAGTGTATCTCCGGCTTTTGATGCATTTTCAAAGCAGGTCTGCGCTACCGAGCTGTCATAATCACTGTCCTCAAGCTCATTGATGATCAGCGCATGTAGGTTCTGTGCCTCAACAACAGTCATAAATCCCGACAGCACACCTGATGATGTAACCACCATAAACATAATCAAAAATACCCCTAAAAAGGTCTTCATTATCTGACTCACAACACACCCCCTACACTACCTTGTATGATAAAAAGCTTATAAGGAAAATAGCCATATCAACTATCATCTTAAATGATGCTGTGATAACAGGAGCCAAAAACAAAAGATACATGCCGGCGGTCTTATCCTTAAGCCTCGCGGTGTCTGCTACATCAAGCATCTCCAGATTCTTTGTGATCAGCTCATCAATCTGACTTCCGCAATTGCCACTATTTCCAATCGAAACAGCATATAGCATGCCCATGGCCGCGTTTATCTCCGGCAGGTTCAAACAGTCCAGAAATCTGTGATACGGGTCAGAGCTCTCCGGCTCCACGTCCAGTCTCTCCACAAGCGTATTTACCTCCTCCTTAAGTATCACCGGTATATGCTCTCTCGACTTCTGTATGGCTACCTGCACATTTTCACTCTGAATCAATAGGGCGAGGTCCATCAGCCACTTGGGAAATGCACTCTTTACATCCGCTATCAGATTTTTCTTCATAAGCCTGTGACCTATACGGTGCTGATTCAGACATATAAGAGCTGCTCCCATAGCTGCCACAGCCGCCCATTGTCTGTCAGTATACAGTAAAAATACACTGGCTAACGCCGGTATAACAGCCATAAGAATTGACGCACGAAGTTCCTTTGCCGGATTGTATGCCTTGTATTCCTCGAGCTTTTTGGCATGCTTATCATCCTCCGGCAGCAGATCAATTCCAAGATAATCCACTTCAAGAAATTTCTGCCCCCAGAGTATGATTAAATCATCAAGCACTATAAGAGCTACAGACAGTATCTGCACAATGATATTGCTGCTGATATCCATGCTCAAAACCGGCAGATAAAGTATGATTCCACTAATAATAACAGAGGTCACAACTGACAGGATAATCTGATGAAACATCCTCTGTCTGTCCTCTATATTGCGCAGTATCCTGCGCTCCCATGCACTCTTATCCTTAAGCAGTATCCTGGCTGATTCTTTAATATCACCGCCATAGTACTCAGCGTGTGCCATAAACTCGTGTGCATTTACTATTCGGTTGCACTTGTACTCATCTTCAATAATCCTCATAGCATCCACAAACACCTCTGTCTCATCAAACGTGAGCATCATATGATCAATAGCCCTGCTCACAGTCTCCTTCATATGACCATCTGCCAGTGTGCTCTTTACATCCTCAAATGCACGGATAATCTTCTGCTCCTTCAAAAACGAATACAGCAGGGTGTCAATATACAGCGATACATCCAGAAAGCGCTTTCGCGCTTCCTGAAATCTTTGGCCTTTGATTCGGTGAAAATGCTGCATAACAAGAAGAAAAACAAGTACCACAGCTGTACACACCCAGTTTAACTTGAGCAGAAGATGCAGCACATATGTCAGAAAAAAAATCAATATATACGTCATTCCTAAGCCTCCCTCTCCTCACTCATCATGGCCTCATTCATCCTTATCTCATTGACAAAGGACTCGCCAAACGGCTCATTCACACCCTCTCTTTTAAATCTGCGAAGTATGACCTTTGGTATATCGTGAGTCACTATCTGTCCGTCTGATACAAGCATAAACACATGATTGGTATAGTTTTCCCTGTAGAAAAAGCACACCTGGTCTATGTATCTGTACACCACTCCGTCTTCATTTCTTCTCTTGCGGATCAAAATTCCCACATCAAGTGCCTGATATATGTCATTCTCCATACGCTCTGCATCCACACGGCTCTCTAGCATATTGAGTATTCTGTCCGGTATATTGCGCACATCATCTGTATGGAGAGTCGTCATGCCACGCACACCTGTGCTCCAGCTCTGCAGCAGATATTTTACCTCCTTTGAGCGTGCCTCTGAGAGCATAATCCACTTTGGATTCATTCTAAGACATGACTTGATAGCCTCCGAGTAGCCAAACACATCCTCACTCACCTTCATCTCTATACAGTCCTTGCCCGGATTTGTCTCGGCATAACGTATCTCAAGAGTATCCTCAATTGTAATCACGCGCTCATTCGCCGGTATAAACTGTGAAAAAAACTTCACGCACTCCGTCTTTCCGATGCCCGGCATCCCGCAAAAGGTGATATTCATCTTGGTCTTTACGCAGTTTATCAGTACAGCTAAAAGCTCCTCCGAGCAGAATTTCTCAGCAATTGCAGATTCTGCTGTCAGTCTGATAAGCGGCGGTGTCTTTCGTATGCTAATGCTCCTGCCCGACTTCGCAACCGATTCATGCAGTATCGTCACACGAAGCTCACTCGTCTCAGCCTCAAGCTCCGGATTTCTCTTATTGAACTGTCTGCTTACAACATTGGCGATGCGCTGTGTAAACTGCTCCACAAAAGCAGGTGTCATATACTGTGTGACAAACTGCTGATTGGCCCTGAAACGCTCATTGAATATATTTGTAAGCCATATTTCTTTGCCGTTATAATCTATATCCGTTATCTCGTTGCTGGCTACAAAACTCCAAAGCGGTCCAAAATATTCTTTTCCAAGCTCCATGTACCACCTCTTATTTGACACTCATATTGGCATGATTTGAAAAGTTTGTAATCAGATCACTAAATGTCTTTCCTACTATGCCTGTTGCATCAGAGCCTATAACCGCTGTTACAACGAGGATGATTGATAAAATAGCTACAACTGTTATGAGTATTCCGCCATATTCCTGAAAAATTTCCTTCATAATATTTAAATCCTTTCTTCATCTAAGTCTAAAATAATAGTGTTAAATAATAAAAAAATAGTGTTAAATAAAATCAAAAATCAAATATATGAAACTGAAAATCAATGGAAAAAAAATAGTGGCCGAAATGCCACAAAAAGAAACCTGCATAGAACATATGCAAGACATAATTTAAAAAGATATTTATATCTTACACAAAAATCGGGATTTGTAAATACCAAATCCCGAAAAAATGTGCACAAATATTCATTTAGTTTTTATACATATATCACATACTTATTTTAGATAAATATGCCAATTATAAATCTACCAGTTAGGACATAACAGAGAATTGCATATCTATCCGTTAAGACATAACAGTGAATTGCACGTCTGTCCGTTAAGACATAACAGTGATTTTATGCCTCGAGCAGCTTATTTACGCTGACAAGGCGTGTGACAACAACAAACACCTCTGCAGCCTTTTTCAGCTCATCAAGTGATGGATATGTCGGAGCAATTCTTATCACGCTGTCATCCGGATCCTTCTTGTAAGGGAAAGGAGAGCCTGCACCTGTCATTGTGACACCAGCTTCCTTGCACTTTGCAACGATTTCCTTTGCACAGCCTGAAAGAGCCTCAAATCCGAAGAAGTATCCACCAAGCGGCTTAACCCATGTTCCGATGCCTCTTGAAGCAATTTCATCTGTGAGGATATTCTCAACCAGCTCGAATTTAGGTCTGATAAGAGCTGCATGCTTTGCCATATGAGCCTTGATACCATCTGCATCCTTAAGGAATCTCGCATGACGAAGCTGATTAATCTTGTCGTGTCCGATTATCTGTATAGTAAGGCGCTTCTTGATATCCTCACGGTTTTTCTCAGATGTGCATATACCTGCCACGCCTGCACCAGGGAATGTCACCTTACTTGTTGAGCAGAACTCAAATACCATATCAGGGTTTCCCTCTTTCTCGCAGAGCTCAAGGATATTTGGAATCTCTGCCTGCTTATCATCATAGAGATGATGAACTGTGTATGCATTGTCCCAGAAGATTCTAAAATCATCTGCTGCAGGCTTAAGCTTTGCAAAGCGCTCAACTGTCTCATCAGAGTATACAACACCCTGTGGGTTAGAGTATTTTGGAACACACCAGATTCCCTTTACAGAGGCATCGTTATTGACATATTTCTCAACCATATCCATGTCAGGACCATCCTCAGTCATAGGGATGTTTATCATCTCAACTCCAAACTCCTCTGTGATTGCAAAGTGCCTGTCATAGCCCGGTACAGGACAGAGGAACTTCACCTTGTCAAGCTTGCACCATGGTGTATTGCCGCAAAAGCCAAAGATAAATGCACGTGCAACCTGATCATACATGATATTGAGACTTGAGTTTCCATATACTATAGCCTGCTCAGGCTTTGCTCCTACCATGCCCGCGATAAGGGCCTTTGCCTCAGGAATTCCGTCCAGACATGCATAGTTTCTCACATCAAGTCCTGATTCACTTTTCATATCACTGTCTGATTTCAAGACATCGAGCATAGGGAGTGAAAGGTCAAGCTGGTCTGCTCCCGGCTTTCCACGCGACATGTCAAGGCTTAAGCCAAGATTCTTAATCTTCTCGTACTCAGCCTCAAGTGCTGTCTTTTCCTGCATTAACTCATCCTTTGTCATTTCTGTATACTTTTTCATTTAAAGATCCTCCTGGTCTGATTTTTCTAAATATTTATGTTATTATCAACTATTTGCAATTATTCAAGCTTCATCTATGCACTTTCATGTATCACAGTCTCTGTGAAGCTCATCCATGTGTGCTTTTATCTTTGCCTCATAGCCTATATCCGTAGGCTTGTAAAACACTCTGTCTGTAAGGCCATCCGGCAGATACTGCTGCTTCACATAATGATTTGGATAGTCGTGTGCGTATTTGTACCCGACTCCGTGCCCGAGCTTTTCTGCCGCACCGTAATGGGCATCCTGCAGATGTGCCGGTACAGCCGGTGTCTTAGTCTGCTTCACGCAGCTCATTGCTGCCGATATCGCATTATATGATGCATTGCTCTTTGGCGCGCATGCCATGTATGTGACAGCCTGTGACAGAATAATCTGTGCCTCCGGCATTCCAACGCGCTCGACCTCTGCCGCAGCCGATGCCGCTACAACCATAGCCATCGGGTCTGCATTGCCTATATCCTCCGATGCAAGTATCATGATTCGTCTTGCGATAAATTTCACATCTTCTCCGGCATAAAGCATTCTCGCCAGATAATAGACCGCCGCATCCGGGTCTGAGCCGCGCATGCTCTTTATAAAAGCAGAGATGGTATCGTAATGGTTATCCCCCTTCTTATCATAGGAGATAACTCTTTTTTGTATACATTCGCTCGCCACATCGATAGTGATATGAATGATGCCATCGTCTGACCTGTCCGTGGTCAGTACACCAAGCTCAATCGCTGTGAGCGCCGCTCTCGCATCTCCGTTTGACACGTCTGCAAGGAAATCAAGTGCATCATCATCTATCTGTGCATTGTATGCACCCATGCCCCTTTCTGTGTCAGTCAGTGCTCTCTTAAGAAGAACCTTTATATCATCCGTTGACAGCTTTTTAAGTTCAAAAATGACTGAGCGTGAAAGCAAGGCTCCGTTTACCTCAAAGTAAGGATTCTCAGTGGTCGCTCCTATCAGAATAATGGTGCCATCCTCCACATACGGAAGCAGATAATCCTGCTGCCCCTTGTTGAAGCGGTGTATCTCGTCGATAAAAAGTATCGTCTTCTTCTGATACATTCCCTGATTATTCTTCGCCTGCTCCACGACCTCTTCCATGTCCTTCTTGCCTGCAGATGTTGCATTAATCTGCATAAACTCAGCACTGGTAGTGTGGGCTATGACCTTTGCCAAAGTAGTCTTTCCGGTGCCCGGCGGCCCGTAAAAGATGATGGAGCTGAGCTTATCGGCTTTAATCGCACGATACAAAAGCTTGTCCTTCCCAACTATGTGCTGCTGCCCGACCACCTCATCAAGTGTTGTCGGACGCATCCTTGAAGCTAAGGGACCGCTTGTCTCCTTATTCTGTTCTCTCATGTAATCAAATAAATCCATATCATCCCCGCCTGAAATGCATATTTGATATACCTGTTATATCATTTTGCAATTTCTTTTAACAAAAAATTCATTTTGCATTGATATAATCGGCAATTACGTGTTTTATAAGTGCTAATTATGCATAAAAAAGTGGTGCAAAATTCATTTCCTTATAATAAGATACATGAATTTGCACCACTTTACAACACAAAATTTAATTTTCTACGAAATGACTAATATTTGCCCTTTAATGCAGGATAAAACTGCTTAAATTTTGCATAGCCAGTCGGTACTCCTTCGTGGAGCACCAGCTATTTATTAAATTACCATTCCTCCCAAACACTCAACATTCTGTTATATGCCTCCTCCAGCACCTTCCTTGGTGACGCTAAATTCAGCCTTATATACCCTCTTCCTGCTTCACCGAATACACTTCCCATGTACACAGACACATTAGCTTTTTTCAAAAACCACTCTTCTAATTTTTGTTCTGTCAAACCAGTTTTCTTGTAATCTATCCATAGCAAATATGTTCCTTCTCTTGGATAGATATGAAACTCCGGAAAATACTTAGAAAAGAAATCTCTTGTAAATATTTCATTTTCATCTATATATTCTTTTACAGCATCATACCAATCATCACATTCTGTATATGCTTTCTCTACAGCAGGAACTGCAAAAATTGTCGGATTATGCATACCAATACGATCTATAGTAGCTTCTATTTCTTTTCTTATGTTTTCATTCGGAATAATCATATACGATACAATAACTCCAGGAATGTTAAATGTTTTTGTTGGCGAATTTGCCACAATTATTCTTTCATTCATCTCTTTGGAAATATCCAATGTTGTATGATGTTTTAATCCCGATTTCATTAAATCACCATGAATCTCATCAGTAAACAGAATCAAGTTATGTTTTTTGCAGAATTCTGCGACATGAACCAATTCTTCTTTTGTCCAAGCTCTTCCTGTTGGATTATGAGGATTACACAAAATCATCATTTTAGTATGTTCATCTACAATAGATTCCATTTGAGCAAAATCCATTTCATAATGTTCTCCATTTTTTTTAAGTGGACATGACAGCATTTTCCTATCATTTTTTAAAATAGCATTTTGCAATGGTCCATATGCCGGAGTATGCATAATAATGCCATCCCCCTTTTCTGTATAAGTTTCGACACATATACTAGAAGCAATATTGATTCTTGGGCAAAAAACTATCCATTCTCTAGGAATATCTATATTATATTGTTTTTTATACCATCTCTGAATACTGTAAAAAAATTTATCACTTAAATCGGTATATCCCAAAACCCCCATATCAATTACTTTACTAAAACTATCTATAATAGCAGCCGGTGCCTTGAAATCCATATCAGCAACCCCTAAATGAATCATATTATTTGTATCGTATTTTTTATCCATGGTATCCCATCTACCACAATTTGTATTTCTACGATTGACTATTTCATCAAAATCACAATTTGTTCCCATATACACTCTCCTTGCTAACATTTGTAGTTGTAATTATAATTATATTATTTATCTTCTTTATCTTCGTTTTGAAGTGCCAAATACTCTTCATAATAATCATCTCCAGGTTTTATTTTTGCAATACCAAAACCTGTAAATCCCCAAATGATAGCAAATATAACTCCAGTATAACAAATAACAGCCCAAGGAAGATATGATAATGTTGGAACTCCCAGCGTTGTTGCCATATAAACACCTGCAGCAGTCCAAGGAACTATAGGTTCTACAACTGTAGCAGAATCTTCAAGTGTTCTTGATAAATTTTTAGGTTGTAACCCCTTTTTTATATAGGTTTTAGAGAACATTTCTCCCGGTATTAAAATAGATAACTGACCATTACTTGTAACAAATACAGCTGTAATACATGAAATAATTGTTGCAACAATAAGTCCTCCAGTTGTTTTTACTGCTTTCATCAACTTATTAAGAACAATGTCTAACGAACCGGTTACAGCTAATGTTCCTGCAAATCCATATGCGCAGAACGCAATTAATACAGTATTCAACATAGAAAGCATACCGCCACGCTCCAATAATCTAGGAATATCTGATATCAATGAAGCTGCATCAAAACCAGTCTTCGTAACCATATCAAGACTGAATCCACTGACTGCTACTGTAAAGCATTGTTGTAAAGAAAATCCTTGAAACATAATTGCATTAAAAAATGCAACAACACATGATATTAACATAACCGGAATCGTTGGTTTTTTTCTAATTGAACCATATAAAACAATGAGTGGTGGTAATATTACAAGTGGATTAAATTTAAACAAACTATCTAATGTTGTTAAAATCGTTTCTACTTTTTCAGGTGTTGCAACGTTTCCTCCACTTGTCGCTGAAAAACCAGCTATTGTATACACAATAACACAAATTATACATCCTGGAATTGTTGTATAAAACATGTGTCCTATATGATCATATAATTTCGAACCAGCCGCTATTGGAGCAAGATTAGTTGTGTCTGACAGAGGAGACATCTTATCCCCGAAATATGCGCCTGATACAACCGCACCTGCAACCATTGGAAGTGGAGCCCCCATACCTGCTGCTACTCCCATCAAAGCCACTCCTATTGTTCCAGCTGAGCCCCATGATGTACCTGTACACACTGATACAACAGCTGTAACAAGAAATGAAGTTACTGCTATATACCTTGGACTTATAATTTTCAATCCATAATAAACCATCATTGGAATTGTTCCACCAATCATCCAAGAGCCAATCAAAAAACCAACAATAATCAAAATAAATATTGCCGGCATTGTTTTTGAAAGTTTCCCAACAATAGAATCCATAATATCATCCCAAGTATACCCCAATGCAATTGCAATAACCGCTGCTACAGCAGCTGAAACCAGCATTAGTACCTCTGGACTTAATCCCATAATACCATAACCAACTCCAAGCAATAAAATCATTGCCAAAATAGGAAGTACTGCCAAAAAAAATGTTGGCTTTTTCTTTTCTTTCACTTTCTGTTTACCCATATATAAATCCTCCTCTAGCTAACCTTTTTGTTTAATTTTTATTCAACCACAGCAATTACTTCCACTTCACACAAAACATTTTTAGGAAGTGTTTTTACTGCAACACATGATCTCGCAGGCTTATCCATAAAATATTTCGCATATACCTCATTAAACGTTGCAAAATCATTCATATCATTTAAAAAACATGTTGTTTTCAAGACTGAACTATAATCTGTTCCTGCTTCTTTTAGAATAGCCCCAATATTTTCCATAACTTGTTTTGCCTGAGAAGCAATGCCACCCGTTACAACTTCTCCACTTTCAGGATTAACAGGAATTTGACCAGAACTGAACAATAATTTATCAAATTGCACAGCCTGTGAATAACACCCAATGGCCTCTGGTGCTTTTTTTGTAAAAATTTGTCTAATCATTATATATATCTCCTTTACTTTTTTGTAACTTTATTATAACAATAAAATATATTTTAGTTAATAGTATTTTATTCATTATTTATTT
>ERZ779840.682-NODE-682-length-37212-cov-3.998493_pt1 | contig 37212 bp, 27 predicted proteins | sample MGYA00511561_ERZ779840 | MGnify/ENA primary metagenome ERZ779840 (study PRJEB29588, sample SAMEA2162036) | human gut metagenome | biome: human gut; feature: human-associated habitat; material: faeces | place: Denmark | collected 2008/2010 ...
ACGCCCTGTCCGTCCTGGAATACGGTTTCTCCGTTGTCTCCGCAGGAAGTCACCAGGTTGACCAAGCCGCGGTCATGGCCGTAGAACCGGTAAGCAATCAGCTCACACGCTGCGTCCTTTTTCTTGCGCTTTGCCATCTGCACCCTCCTTTCCAGAAATCATTACGCCGTCAGTATGGCGCATGTTTCAGAAAGGCATTTTTGCGGATAACACTTTTTGGTCAAAAAAAAGACAGCTTTCTGTGAGGAATTCTCATATGGAAGCTCGTGACTTTAGTGATGAGAGGACGTCACTCACTTTTTCAGAATGCTTATCATCCGGCGGAAGGAACCTGCCTGGACCAGATACAGTCGGTAGCTTATTAATTTTGCGCGAAAAAAGCTGCTTTTTCAAAAAACTTCATCCCCATACTGTAACCGAAAACAAAGAGCAGAAGGAAAGGAGTCTTAACAGAATGAGTGAAAAAAGGCAAACGGAAAGTTCCAACAAGGAGGCACAGGTAGCGCCGATGTTGGAACTGGATGAAGCCATGCGCGAAATGTTTGGTATTACACGCATGGAAGAACTCTGGGGATTAAAAGCGCCGGCCCTGTATTTAAAGGTTGGTACCGGTGACATTTACACCGATACGGGAGCCTGTTGCCTGCCGTACGCCAAAACGTTCACCGGACTGCAGGACATTGCAAAACGCTATGGATTTGCCTACCGACCAGGAAACGCAAAATGCGGCATATGCAGTACCCAGGCGGAATACCTCCTTGCAAGGACGGTATTCGGTGCATGGGTCCCATGGTTCGGGATCCGTAAGTCCGGTGAGTTTGTAGCTTGCGGGGATACTGGGACGCTTGAGATCCGGTTATCCATCACGAGGCCGGAACTTACCGGGAATATCCTTGCAGAGTTTATGGAAGAGGTTCGCAAACTGGCCAGGGAGTGCGGTGTCATCATTGACGCACAGGCCCTGATCGCACAGGCGGATTTTTGGGAAGGAGCTAAAACACAAGTACATAGCGACTGAAATCCAGCCGCACAGCTAACCGCAGGAAGGGACTACAATGACAAATGACATAATGGTGAGAGAAACAGCAAAACTGCTTTCCTGGCTGCGTGCGTGGGATGAACAGACATACCAGCACAGTCTGCGTACCGCAGGGTACGCATTCCAGATTGCCAGCCAGATGCATATGGCGTGGCAGGACCGCAGGGATCTTCTGGTCGCCGCCACACTCCATGACATCGGAAAACGGACCATCCCGCAAAGGGTCTTACGAAAGTCAGGAAAACTGACAGATGAGGAATATAGGCTCATCCGCGAACACGCGGAAGCCGGCTCCCGCATCTTACGGGCCCACGGATTCCCGGAGAGAATCTGTGATGCGGTCCGCGATCACCATGAACAGCCGGACGGCAATGGGTACCGCGGATGCGCACAACCGGCCAGGTACGCGGATATCATCCGCGTGGCAGATTGTCTGGACGTGATGTTCTCCGGCCGCAGTTACCAAAAGCCGAAGACCAGGGAACAGGTTGAGGAAGATTTAAAGAAAAACGCCGGAAAAAGCATGGCAAAGCCCGCTGTAGACGCGGCGCTCCGTACCTATTTTATATCGGCTGCCCGCGCATAAGCGAAAAACCGAAAAAGACCGCCACCCGCGGTCTTTTTTTGTGACCAAAAAGTGTTATCCGCAAAAAACAGATTTAGAAAACATTCTACATACTGATAATAGCCTAAAAAAGGAGGGATCCTCATGGACCAACATCAGACAAAACAGACAAAAGGATTTGATCAGGAGGCTTTCGCGTCCATCTTAAACCAGATCATCAAAAAACGCGGGATCAGGAAGCAGGACTTTGCGATAGAAGCGGGGATCCGGAATACAAGCCTTTCCAGATACCTGACCGGAAAATTATTGCAGCCGCCGCATTTTAACAACCTGGAACGGATCGCGGCAGCATCCGGCGATCCGGAGCATATTTTCCCGGAACTCCTGGACGCAACCGGCTATACATTAAAAGATTACGAGGATTATAAGAAACGAAGCGAGCAGAAACTGGAGGCCAGAAGAGATGTGGAGGACGCGGTTTGGGATACCTGCGGCAGGCTTCTCCACATGAAAGAACAGGATTTAAAGCAGGCATTCGGATGCACGAGCGTTCGGGCGGTCATGCAGAAATACCGTTACCAGGAAGCCGTCAGCATCCTGTATAACAATTACGCGAATTCACGCATCGGACTGGTCGCCAGAGGCGAAACCCCGGATGGAAACAGCAGATGGGGCGTGACCACATCTTGGAAGGACGGAATCTACCAAATTCTCATGGAAGACGGAAGAACAATCGGGATCCCGGAAGATAAGATCGGCTGGCATCCAAAAGAGCTGGATCTGCGGTCAGTCGGCCTCACGGAGATTGCGGAAGCCCTGCGAAAGATCAACGGGACTACCTGATTTTGTCTCCTTTTCATGCCATGTGCATCCACATACTGAAACCGAATCAGAAAATGGACGTACAAAAGAAAAGGAGAAAAAAGATGAAGAAAACAAGATATTTTTTAGACATGGACGGAACACTGGCAGAGTGGCAGGTCGGCAAGGAAACAGAACTGTTATCAAAAGGGTATTTCAGGAACTTAAGGCCAACGTTCTTTTTGCAGCCATTCCGTGAATTCGCAAAAACACATGCAGACAGGTGCTATATTTTGAGCCACTGCCTGACGGACGGCTACGCGGCGGAAGATAAGACCGGATGGTTAAATGAACATTTCCCGGAGATCCCGGTTACACAGAGGTTCCTCATTCCATGCGGGGTCAGCAAGGCGGATTTCGTGATGGACCTGTTCCACCTGGACCAAATTCCAGAAAACTGGATCCTGTTTGACGATTATTCCAAGAACCTGCATGCATGGGACAGTGCTGGCGGGACCGGATTAAAATGCTACAATGGGATCAACGGAAACCACGGAACATGGAAACAGGACGGAGTTATGTGGAGCGAAGATTTAAGAGCTTATTTACGCGAAGAAACAGACAAGGAGGAGCATACACGATGTTAACGACAGCAGTATTGGAGCAGTACGCAAGGGAATGCGCGGAAAAAGACAGGATCCGCGCAAAAGAAGTAGCACAGGATGTCCTCAGCCGCAGGATTCGGATGGAACGCCACGGCATGGATGTCAGAGCAAAGAGCATCAGGAGGGTATACGCATGAGAATAGGCAGTATGGACTTCATCATCACGGAAGGAGTTATTGTCCTCATTTCCTGCATCCTGGCTAAACTGCTCATGGATGTGGCGGCACTGGTACAGCTGTACATGCAGTATGAAGAACCGGACCGCGAGGAAACAATAAGCACGCCCGGTATCACGATCAATTTAAAAGATGCCGCTTCCAGGCACATATACCGGATCAAATGGATTACGGGAAAGATACCGGAGCACCAATTTGACGTGGGGGACCACGTGGAAGTACTGAAAAATGCAGGTGGACATCTGATCATCCGGCATTTTGCAAAGGGCGAAGTACATACACTCGCGATCGGCAGCGGTTATGCGGACCGGCTCCGGGTCGAGGTGGATGATCATGCATATGAGACTGAATAAGACGGAATAAGGAGCCAGGCGGATGCCGGGTTCCTTATTTTTTGCCGCCAAAAGGAGATTTTTTGCGACATACTGAAAACAGAAACAAAGAAAACAAAAAACGAGGTGGAGCGTATGATCAAAAATTACCTTCTTGATACGAATATCCTGCTGCAGAACCCGCAGAGCCTGTTCGGGTTCGAGGACAACAACGTTTATCTGTGCGGGACGACCATGCAGGAACTGGACAGCAAAAAGACAGCACCGGGCGAGCTTGGTTACAATGCAAGAGAGTGCTGCCGCATCCTGGATGGATTGCGTGAAACAGGAGACTTAACGAAAGGCGTCGTACTCCATACGGCAGCCGAGCCGAAAAAGTGTGGTAAGCTTTACGTGGAGCCGGACGGCGTGGATCAGGGACTGCTCCCGAAAGGATTCAAGATCGACGTGCCGGATAACCGGATCATCAGCACCTGCCTGTATTTAAACCAGGAAAAACTGCGCGAAAAGCCGATCGTCCTGGTTACGAACGACATTTCCATGCGTGTCAATGCGAGTATCTGCGGGCTTCACGTGGAAGGGTACCGCAATGACCAGATCGCGGAAACTGATTACACCGGACAGACAGATATCACAGTCCTGTCCAGCCTGATCGATCGGCTGTACGCGGAAAAGAGCATTCCGTTTACGCCGGAAGAATACGGACTGACAGGAATTTATGAAAACCACTTCATTACCCTGCACGGTGGAGAAAACCAGTCCGCCCTCACGATCCATAAGGACGGAAAACTGTTCCTGCTGCCGCCGCAGTCCCCGTTATTTGGGGGTATTCGCCCGTTAAATGCCATGCAGCGCTATGCGTTATACGCACTCCTCGCTCCAGCGGAAGAGATCCCGTTAGTCGTGCTCGTTGGGCCTGCCGGAACCGCAAAAACCTTCCTCGCCATGGCAGCCGGATTATCCAAGACCTATCTCGGACAGGGATGCCGGGACGGGGAATACCGGAAGATCCTGATCAGCAAACCAAATTCCGGCAATCGCGCGGAACCGGGCTTTGGATACCTTCCGGGCGACCTGGAAGACAAGATGGCTCCGCTTATCGCATCCTATACGGACACCCTGGAAGCAGTCCTCGGGGGCTCCAACGGGGAGAAAGAAGAACCGTCCCAGGTATCAGCGCAGATTGAGGATATGTTTGAATCCGGCGTGATCGAGCTCTGCCCGTTAAACTACATCCGTGGCCGTTCCATTGCAGGCAGCTATATCATCTGCGATGAGGCGCAGAACGCGACAAAAGGGCTCATCCGCGACGTCATCACGCGTGCCGGAACCGGCTCCAAGGTCGTGGTGCTCGGTGATGAAAAGCAGGTGGACGCCCCGACACTGGACAGCCGCAATAACGGCCTCATCTACTGCGCGGAGCATATGAAGGGATCCGCACTCAGCGTGGTCTTACGTTTCGGCGAAAAACAGTGTGTCAGAAGTGCCCTCGCGGAAGCGGCCATCCAGCTCATGAAGTAACGGAGGACGATGATCCGGCACCCCGTTTTCCAAAATGGGGTGCCTTTTTATGGCTAAATATGACCAAAAAGTGTTATCCGCAAAAAGCACAGGGTAAAATCCAATACATACTGCACATGACGGAACATGCAAAAGAAAAGAGAAAGAAAGGAAAGAACACAAGTGGGGAAATCATTATTCATCGCGGAGAAACCATCCGTAGCACTAGAATTTGCCAAGGCGCTTGACATGAAACCCGGGGAAAAGAAAAACGGATACCTGGAAGATGAACGCTACATCGTGACATGGTGTGTCGGACATCTGGTCACCTTATCCTACCCGGATAAATATGACGAAAGATTAAAGAAATGGGAGCTGGAAACGCTGCCGTTCATCCCGAAGGAGTATAAATATGAAGTGATTCCGGAGGTAGCAGCCCAGTATAAAGTGGTAAAGACCCTCTTAAACCGGAAAGACGTGGACCGGATCTATTATTCCGGGGACTCTGCGCGCGAAGGGGAGTACATCCAGCGCCTCGTCCGTCAGATGGCGGGACATAATAAGGAAGCAAAAGAGTTCCGCGTCTGGATCGACTCCCAGACCAGGGAAGAGATCCGAAACGGCATCAAGAATGCCCATGAACTGGCTTATTACGACAAATTATCGGATTCCGCCTATGCGCGGGCGATCGAGGACTACCTGGTTGGCATTGACTTTTCCAGGGTCTTATCCATCAAGTACGCAAACATGGTCTCTGGCGCGGCGGGGATCCGTTACACGCCCATCGCGGTCGGACGCGTCATGTCCTGTGTCCTTGGCATGATCGTGGAGCGGGAACGTCAGATCCGGAGCACGGCCGTCATCCCCTATTACGGGATCCGGTTAAACCTTTCCGATACGGTAAGCGCAGACTGGAAGATCCGGGACGGGTCCGCGTATGCAGCCGATCCGGACCGCTATAATGATGCCGGCCTCTTAAAAAAAGAAAAAACGGAAACGCTGATCAAAGACTTAAGCGCAAACGGCACCACCAGGTTTATAAAAAGGGAGAAAAAACAGGAGTCCAAGGCGGCGCCCCTGCTCTTTAACCTCGCCGAGCTGCAGGCGGAATGCACCAAGCAGTTCCATATCAGCCCGGCAGACACCTTAAAGATCGCACAGACCTTATACGAGGGAAAGCTGACCACATACCCGAGAACGGATGCCAGAGTCCTGACCACGGCGATCTGTAAAGTCTTCGATAAGAATATCCGCGGCCTCCAGAACGTGGAGGAAGTGGCAGCATTCTCAAGGGAAGTGTTAGACCAGGGCATGCAGGAACCACTCCGGCAGAAGACAACCAAATACGTGGATGACTCCAAAGTATCCGACCATTACGCAATCATACCAACCGGCGAAGGATTTGAGACGTTAAAGAAGTTATCCCAGCTGGAAAAAGATGTTTACCTGCTGATCTGCAGACGCTTCTTAAGCATCTTTTATCCGCCGGCCGTTTATGACAAGCTGTCCTTTACCTGTAAGACGGCCAAGGAAGAATTTGACGGTTCCTACACAGCTGTTGCAAAGGAAGGATACTTAAAGGTAGCCGGAAGGAAAGATGACAAGGATGCAGCAGCTGCAATCACGGCGGTCATGAACATGCCGGAAGAAGTCTCACCGGTCACGTTCGACTTAAAAGAAGGAAAAAGCAAACCGCCAAAACGCTATACGACCGGTTCCATGATCCTTGCGATGGAAAATGCCGGAAAACTCATCGAGGATGAAGCACTCCGGGAACAAATTAAGGGATCCGGCATCGGTACGTCAGCAACCAGGGCGGAAACGATCTCAAAACTGGAACGACTGCAGTATATTGCCGTCAATAAAAAAACACAGACGATCACACCGGATAAACTCGGCGAGATGGTGTATGATGTCCTCCGCTTAAGTGTTCCGACCATCTTAAAACCGGATTACACGGCATCCTGGGAAACAGGCCTTCAGGGGATCGCGGATGGAAAATACACCAAACAGATTTATTTAGACAAGATCTATGCCTACATCGCAAAAAATACGGAAAATATGAAGGCGGAAAACCATGCGGAAGAGATCACGAAGAATATCCAGACCTTAAAAAAGGTATATCCGGACATCGGAAAAGCGCAGCCGGCAGATGCATCCGGCGCGGGTAATACCGCAGCCGGTACCTGCCCGGTGTGCGGGAAACCATTAAGAATCAGCGAAAAGAGTATTTACTGCAGCGGGTACCAGGATGGATGCAAATTTACAATCTGGCGGGAGATCAGCGGCAAGAAATTGACCGATAAGCAGCTGGAATCCTTAGCGAAGGGCATCAAAAAGAATGGATCCGGCGGATACCAGTCCGCGCCGTCTGCGAAAATCTCCGGATTCAAGTCCAAAAAAGGGACGTCCTTTGATGCAAAACTGCAGGTAACCGGGATCGCAAACGGAAAGGTAGAAATTAAATTCGTGTTTGAGAATGCCCCCAAAAAGCCGTAAGCGGTGCGAAAATGTGATGACGTCTTGGAATGCTCCACAGGAAGATTGGAGGACATGTATCATTTCTGGCCAATATTGACCAAAAAGTGTTATCCGCAAAAATATACCAATCTAAAATGATACATACTGGTTCTGTTGCGGAAGTCCAAGACGAAGGGAAGCAATAACTTGACAAGTACGGAAATCTACCTGAGAGATTTAGCATTTGCCCCGTACGCACGGGGATGAGCCTCGCGAATATTTTCAGGGCTATATAAGGTACCTATTTGCCCCGTACGCACGGGGATGAGCCTAAACATCATTCAAGAATTGTTGTCATCAAAGTATCTGCCCCGTACACACGGGGATGAACCCTTGTTTCGCAGAGCAAATACGGGAACTCAGCCATCTACCCCGTACACACGGGGATGAACCATTCCCGGATGGTTTTGTAGTAGGTATTGACGTATTCGCCCAGTACGCACGGGGATGAGCCTATCACTTCGACACTCTTCGCACCACAACGCAAACCCGCCCCGTATGCACGGGGGGGTGTGTGTCTATCCCATACTGCCTATGCGATTATCCGTAGGAATCAATCCTGCATGCGCAGGGGTAAGCTCACCGCGATGCTATAGATCTAAAATGTATCATTTCTGATCAATATTGACCAAAAAGTGTTATCCGCAAAAATATGACTGTCTAAAATGGTACATACTGGTTCTGTTACGAAAGTCCAAGGCGAAGGGAAACAATGGCTTACCAAGCATGGAAACCTCCCCGAGGGATTTAGTATTTGCCCCGTGCACACGGGGATGAACCTACACACTGTGTATGCTTTTGTCAATACTTTTGATCTGCCCCGTATACACGGGGATGAACCCATTTCAATATCTGCAATGCCATGCTCGATGCAATCTGCCCCGTATACACGGGGATGAACCTTTCAAACGAAGATAATTTGATTCTGGACAGTCATCTGCCCCGCACACACGGGGATGAGTCTGAGGTAAAAAAGAGGGTTAAAAATCGAAAAAAGTCTACCCCGTATGCACGGGGATGAGCCATTCCCGGATGGTTTTGTAGTAGGTGTTGATGCATTCGAGCCCCGTATACACGGGGATGAACCTTGTGTGTAAGGGTTGCGAGAAAAGAATTATCGGATCTGCCCCGTATATATGGGGACGAGTTCGTTGCACCGTAATGGCCAAAAAATATGTTTCAATTCTGGATTAACATTGACCAAAAAGTGTTATCCGCAAAAATACATCTCAAAGAAATAATACATACTGAACTTGTCGTAGAGATCCAAGATGATAGGAATCGACAATGCGTCAGCCATAGAAAATTCCTTGAGGAATTTAGTATCCGCCCCGTGCGTACGGGGATGAGCCTGGGTTATCATTACTTTTAAGGTCTGGATAAACATCCGCCCCGTGCGTACGGGGATGCCCCCATAGAAACACAAGGATGACAGTTAATAGCAGTCTTTTCCATATATATGGGGAATCAATTATAACAAAAGAAAGGAAAAAATCATGCAGAAACAATTTTGTCTGGCAACAGAACCGTGGATCAAAGTGATCGACCTGCAGGGCGAAGTGAAGGAACTCAGCTTAAAGAACGCCTTCGCGCAGGCACATGAAATCCGCTGCCTGGCAGGGGAACTGCCGAACCAGGACTTTGCTGTCCTGCGATTTCTGTTAGCCATATTACAGACGGTGATGTACCGGTATGAACCGGACGGCACTGAGAAACTACTGACCGAACCGGAAGACGCGCTCAGACGGTGGAAAACAGTATGGAAAGATAAAAAATTGCCGGAAACAGTCGTAGATAAATACCTGGAGGAGTGGAAGGAACGCTTCTACTTATTCCACCCGGATCATCCATTTTACCAGGTTCCGGGGATCGAAGGAATGGGTACCTCCATCTCACCCGGCAGGATGATCGCGGCAGTCGGGGAAAGTGACAATAAGGCGAGGATCTTTGGTACATACTCCACTCGCGGAAAGAACGGAATCACGGATGCGGAACTTACCAGATGGATTTTACATTTCCAGGCGTATGACACAAAATCCACCAAGATCATAAGAGGCCCCGTTGACCCGGAAAGAGGGAAGCTGCATCCGAGGATCGCATGGTGCGGGAATCTCGGCGCTGTATACCTGGAAGGTGACAACCTGTTTGAGACACTGATGTTAAACCTGGTACTGCTCCGCACGGACGTTACAGAAGATGCCTGTTTCGCCCAGCCGAAACCATTATGGGAAAGAGACACACTAAAGCCAATTGAGGATAACATCCGGACGGATATCGATAACCAGGCAGAACTGTTATCTATGCCGTGTCGCTGGCTTTTTGTTAGCCGGAAGCAGGATACCTTTTCGGCATCTTCCGTCGTTGGTGAAAACCTCGATCCGAAAAACGCCTTCCTGGAGCAGATGACCTTATGGAGGCCTGTTTACGTGAAGGCCAAGGAAGGGGCTGTCACGGATGGGTTCATTCCAAGCCTTTCTGATTACACCAGGGAGAGCATCCCGGACCGGACCGATTTTGGACGCGGTATGTGGAACCGGTTCAGCGCCATCACATCGGAACAGGAAGACGCGAGAAAACCTGGCGTCGTCCTCTGGATGCAGAAGCTGACCGACCGCGGCATCCTCTCTGAAGAAAAGGCAGTGGCCTTAAAAGGGATCGACACGGTATACCACAAACAGCAGGGAAGCACGGTCATGGACGTAAAAGGAAGCTCCATCGATATAAGGCTGCTGTTTTTGGGAACGCGCGGCAAAGCATGGAGGGAGATGTTAGACCGCGTCATCCGGCTGACCAACCAGGTGGCGGAAATCTATGCAACCTTTTATATGGAGACATGCAGCGCAATCGGACATTCGTATAACGGTAACACATTCGGGACCAGATCCGAAGGGGCTGAGACGTTCTATGGCGCCGTAGATGCGCCATTGAGGAAATGGCTTTCCGAAATGAACGACTGCGTGACAGCGCCGGATGAACCGGAGATTACCCCGGAAATGTTTGAAAGAAAATGGGAAGCGACCGCGTTCCGCACTCTGGACCGCTGTGCGAAAGAGCGGATCCGCTCCTGCGGCATGGCAGGGATCCGGATCATAGAGTCCGAGACGGCAACATCCGGATATACAGGACTTGCGGCATGCTACGATAAACTCTGGTTTACCATAAGGAAAGTCACGGACCATGCGCTGGATGAGATCTACTGGAATATGGATCCGCACTCCGACCGCGCGGATGAGGTGTGTGATTATGTAAGGGAAAAGATCCTTCGGTATCGGAGGACTGCGGATGATCCTAAGACGGTACGGGAACTGGCGCTGCTGCGCAGGAGCGTTGGACAGGATCCGGAAAACGCATCCAAAATTGCGCAGACTGTTTTACAGGACTTTGAGGAAACCTACCGCGCGGCAACCGGATACACGCGTGCAGAACGCGCGGTCTTTGCGGCACTCACCTTATACGCAAAAAGCTTTAAGGATAAATACGAGGACGGACACACGGAGGAAGCCTCTTTCGGATGCGCCGTAAGACTTGCCGCCACGGACAAAGAAACCGGAAAAGAGGACGCAGACTGCTTAAAGCAGATTGTCCGGTACATGAACCGCATCCTCTCGGCGGATTACCTGCAGACGCTGGTGCGCCATGCGGACAGCCTGTTCCGGGTACAGAAAGGCCGGATGCCAGGATTCGATTACGGCTGGTTTGCAAAGGATCTATTCCTCTGGCAGATCCGGGAATACAATCCGTCCGTAAAGCTTGCATGGTCTGCGGATTTTCTCCGCAGAAGGAAAACGGCAAAGCTGGATGCAGGAATGCAGGAACAGGAAGAAACCGGACCGGATCCGGGTACCAAGAAAACCAAAAAGGCAAGAAAAACAAAAAAATAAACACCACTATTTTATAAGAAAAGGAGAAAAATTATGAATACCAAAGGACTTTTTATGGCTGTACATGTCATCCAGAGCTACCCGAGCAACAATTTAAACAGAGGAGAGGACGGATCGCCGAAAAGCTGCATCTTCGGCGGTGTCAGAAGAAGCCGCGTTTCCAGCCAGTGCATCAAGCGTAACGCACGCTTAGCCATGTACGACGTCATTTCTGAAAATGATGAAAATGGCATGGGTATCCGCACAAAGACCATGCCGGCCATCATCGCAGCGTTTCTGGAAAAATGGGCCGAGTCAGCGGAAAATGTAACATGGACAGACGATGAGATGGAGAAACAGAAATACCATGAAGCGGCAAAAGAATTCGACATCCGTGACGTATCCCATGCCCTGACCGCGGTCGGCATGCAGATTGACGCGAAAAAGAACCATACCTTAAAAAGTATTTACTGTACGAACGTGAAGCAGTGTGTGGCATTTGCAAAAACGATGCTGGAGATCGGAAGCAAGCGTGCAGGAGAAGATAAGGACGGTAACTTAAAGTTAAATCCGTACGATACAAAAACAGAACTTCCGGCCCTGGACGACGCATTGGATTCCTCGATTTCCCTGGACATCATGATGTTCGGAAGAATGCAGGCAGGAAGACCCATCCATAACGTGGAAGCCTGCATCCAGGTAGGACATGAGTTCTCTACGCATCGCGCGGAAGAAGAATTTGACTACTTCACTGCCGTGGATGATGCAAAAGACATGTTAAAGGAGCAGGGCTCCGCGCATCTGGATACCCAGGAGTTCACCTCCGCAACCATGTACCGTTACAGCAGTGTGGATCTTGGCGCCATGTACCAGGCCATGAAGAACAACGGTTCCGATATGGGCCTGGCCATGTTAGCAAAGGAGTGGGTACGTGCTTTTGCACTGGCAGCGCCGACCGGAAAACAGAATTCCTTTGCGGCGACCACCCTGCCGGTCTACGTTTTTGTAGAGTTCCGCAATGACGCACCGGTAAGCTTTGCGAACGCGTTTGAAAAAGCAGTAGAAGCCGGAACGGACGGATATGAGGGCGCATCCGTAAAAGCGTTCGAGGAACGTGTCAGACGCTCTGATGCAATCGGATGGCTTCATGCACCGGTCGCAAGATTCTTAGTCAGCGAGCAGGCATCTTCCCTGCAGGACTGCGCCCAGCCGAACTTCAACGCCCTGCTGGACCATGTCGAAGAGACCGTAAAAGATGCGGTATCCGGTATGGAAAAGGAGCGTTCATGAGTACCCTGTTATTCCGTCTCGCCGCGCCGATGCAGGCGTGGGGGACGGAACCGAGGTTCGATAAATGGCTCCGCACGGGCATGGAACCAAGTAAAAGCGGAGTGATCGGCATGGTTGCTTCCGCCATGGGGATCGACCGGACGGACGATGAAGCACTCCAAAACCTGGTAAAACGCTTACGGTTCGGCGTCTGCGTGGACCGGGAGGGAACCGTCATTACGGACTATCATGCGACCCGCGTGGTCCCATATCCGGAATGCAGCTACAGGGATCTTTTTTCCGACAATATCGTGATACGCGGAAAGAAGATCCCGGACACGGCCATTTCCAAATATGACTATAAAAAGTATTACTTATCCGATGCGGCGTTCACCGTTGGACTGGAGTGCAAGGATGACTCCCTGTTACATACCATCCTGGAAGCGTTGCGTTACCCGAAACGGATGCTGTACCTTGGACGGAAATCCTGCCCGCTTATGGAAGAACTGGACGGTGTCATCGTAAACAAAGCCGTGCTGCCGGCATTAAAGGAACACGCCGAAGCCCAGGCAGATGGACGGTACCATACCTGCAGGATCATCTATGACGCGGAAAAGGGAGAACGCGGGACGCTGGTAAACGATGAGCCGGTTTCATTCAATGCCCATAAAAAAGTCTGGGCTCCCCGCATGGCAGCAGAGACCATGGTGGAGATATTCCCACAGTCCGAACAGCACGACCCATTTGCATTTGTATAAGGAGCCCCGTAGATACGGGGAGAAAGAAGGAACGTATGTATTACTTAACCAGGATCGAACTGGATCCGTATAAAAAACTGACACAGCTGGCTTTAAAAAACGCCAACATGATCCATGGAACCATTGAAAAGGTCTTCGGAAACGAAGCGGAACGGAAGCTCTGGCGTATCGACAGCCTGCGTGGCAGACGGTATCTGATGATCGTCAGCCGGACGCTGCCGGATTTTACACCGTTACTTGCACAGTTTGCGCCGGACGGCGCCAAGAGCCAGTCAAAATCTTATGACGCCTTTCTGGAAAGCATCAAAGACGGAAGCCAGTGGAACTTTAAGCTTTGCGGGGTACCGCTCGTGTGCAGGAAGACAGAAAGCAGCCCGAACGGGAAGCGGTTCCCGCTCTTAAAGCAGGAGGAACAGATGGAGTGGCTTATAAAGAAGGGAAATCTCCACGGATTCACGGTAAATCCGGAACACATCCGGATCACGGATACCGGCCCGTCCAAGCTTTCAAAAGGCGCAGGAGAAGACCATTACGAATTCCGAATCCGGAAAGTAATATTTGACGGTATCCTGACCGTGACGGACCCGGAAAAATTCCGGGATGCCATGGTAAACGGAATCGGCAAGGAGCGGGCATTCGGAGGTGGCATGATCACGGTGGTACCGCGCCCGTAGCAGCAGCGGGGCGTTGATATCAAAGGTGCGGACGGTATTCCAACAGGCCGCACGCGTAACCGAAAATAAGGAAAATACACAAAAAAGAGGGATCATGAGAAAGTTCAGCAAAAAACAGTTTGCCGTGCTGGCCATAGCCGGCGCATGTGCGGTCATCGCAGCCGCAGGCGGTATATTCTGCCATCAGGTGAAGACGAAAGCCGACGAAGCACTGGCTATGGCGCAGACAGTCGACAAAACCGAAGTCAAAGAGATGAAAAATGACAATATCACAGAGGAGACGTCGGTGCAATTGAGGGATCGCTGGACGGTAGCCGCCTTTGGCCTGGATTCCAGGGATCCTGAAAACTTAAAAAGCGGAAACTCAGACGTGATCATCCTGATGGATATGGATGGAAAGACCGGGGCGGTCAAACTGGTCAGCGTGTACCGTGATACCTGCATGGACATCGGGAAAGGAACTTTAAGGAAAGCTAATGCCGCATATGCGAACGGCGGCCCGAAACAGGCAGTCCGGATGTTAAACGAGAACCTGGATATGGAGATCGATGATTACATTGCGGCCACCTGGAAGAGTGTGGCAGACGCGGTCAATATCTTGGGCGGTGTGGACCTGGAAGTCACAAAAAACGAGTTCCGCTACATCAATGCATTCATCACCGAGACGGTAAAATCCACCGGGATCGGTTCCCACCAGCTAAAAACCACCGGGATGCAGCATCTTGACGGGGTGCAGGCCGTTGCATACTGCAGGCTGAGGCTTATGGACAGTGACTTTAAGCGCACCGAGCGGCAGCAGAAGGTCTTAAGACTGGTACTGGAGAAGGCCAAGAAAGCGGATATGGCAACCCTGAATAACCTGATGGTCACGATTTTACCGCAGACAGCCACCTCCATCGAGACGGATGATCTGTTTGCCGTCATGAAAAACATCCTGAAACTGCATATTACGGAAACCCATGGGTTCCCGTCCGAATATGTATGCGAAAAATCCGGAGGCGCGGATTATGTTTTCCCGGACGATCTGGAAAGAAACGTAAAAGAACTGCACGAATTCTTATATAATACGGAAGATTATAATCCGTCCGGATATGTCTTGCGGACATCGGAAGCCATCGAGGAAAAGAAAAACCGGGGCGGAAGAAAAGAGATAAGACAGGAAGAGGAGAGGCGGGCAGAACAAGAGCGGGATCAGTCAGAAACCACGCAGGCAGAAACGGAAAACGGAATTCCGGAAATAGAAACGGAAACAGAACCGGAATTCTGGGAGCTGGAAACGGAGCCTTTTTCGGAAACGATTCCGGAGACAGAGCGGAAGGGACCAAATGGATACGGACCTGGTTTTGAGACAGTACCGGAAACGAATGGGGTCACAACGGAATCACAAACAGAAATACAATCACAACCAGAGCCGGAACTACAAACGGAAGCTTCGACTTGCTGGAGGCGCGGATTGGAGAAATGACAACAAAAGAAAGTCAATCACCCATGACTGAAGTCACAGGCTTGCTCCGGTAAGCTTGCGACGGAGGCTTGAGTGGTCGAGCAGAGCAGTGACATACCGTTCGCCGTGTGGGTGACTCCAAGCCCCACGCTCCGGTTAGGTATGCCCATGCTATGGAAACTTAACAGAAGCCGTCAGGACCGGATATCTACCGGGCCGGAACTGGCGGTAACTGGCTTACGGCAAGAAAAGGAGAACTATGAGATATGTTTATGTACTGGATATGAATGGGAAGCCGCTCATGCCGACCTGCCGTTACGGAAAGGTCCGCCGAATGTTAAAATCCGGACAGGCAAAAGCGGTGGATACCCTGCCGTTTACGATCCAGTTATTACGACCAACAAAAAACAGGATCCTCCAGCCGGTCATTGCCGGACAGGATCCCGGAAGGACCAACATCGGCATGGCCGCTGTCCGTTCCGACGGAACGGAACTGTACCGTGCCCATATCGAGACACGCAATAAGGAGATCGTATCCCTGATGAATGACCGCCGGTCATTCCGGCAGGCATCCCGAAGGGGCGAACGCCTTGCAAGGAAACGTCTGGCAAAAAAGCTGCATACAACAGCCAAACATTTAAACGGCAGGATCCTGCCGGGATGCAAGGAGCCACTGGCAGTTAAAGACATCATCAATACAGAAGCCAGGTTTAATAACCGGCTGCGTCCGGAAGGATGGCTGACGCCTACGGCTACACAGTTATTACGGACCCATCTGGAAGCCTTTCGGAAACTGTCCGGGATCCTCCCGGTAACGGAAGTGGTCCTGGAGGTCAACCGGTTCGCGTTCATGCAGCTGGATCACCCGGACATGGAAAAGCGGGACATCGACTTCTGCCGCGGACCATTGCATGGGACCGGTGGAGTAAAAGCCGCGGTCAGCCTCCAGCAGGACGGACTCTGCCTGTTATGCCGGGAACGGGAGATCGAACATTACCATCATATCGTCCCGAGAAGCAAGCGCGGCAGCAATACGATAAGCAATATCGCCGGACTTTGCGAAAAATGTCATGAACGGGTACATAAAGACCAGGCTGCTGCCGAGAAACTTCAGTCAAGAAAGGACGGTCTGAGCAAGAAATACGGTGGGACGTCCGTATTAAACCAGATCATCCCGTCCCTCACGGAGGAACTTGGGAACTGGTACCCAGGACATACCCATGTGACAAACGGATGGAACACCAAGGAATTACGTGAGAAACATGAACTGGAGAAGGACCATGATATCGACGCTTACTGTATCGCAGCCAGCATCTTAAAGGACGTACAGCCGGTCATGCAGACGAAACCGTATGAGGTCAAACAGTTTCGCAGACATAACCGCGCCAGGATCCATCACCAAACGGAACGCACTTACCGGTATGACGGAAAGATCATTGCCAAGAACCGTAAGAAGCGGATGGACCAGAAGACAGATTCTTTGGAAGACTGGGTTGCAGACATGACAAAACAGTATGGACAGGGAACAGCCAGCCGGATGTTGCCAAAGGTTACCGTACAGAAAAGTACCAGACATTACAATACGAAAGGTCGGATGATGCCAGGGACCGTATTTATCTACCGAGGGAAACGGTTTGTGATGACCGGTCAGCTGACCGGCGGCGCGTATTACCGCGCCTATGGGCAGGACAAGAAAAATTTCCCGGCAAAAGCCGTACAGGTCATCCAAAAGAACAAAGGCCTGGTATATGTAGCATAAACAGCAGGCAGTATAAAACCGCCTTGCCGTTTGGCGTGTTGTATCTGCACGACTAAAGTCACGAGTATTAACACGCCCATTTTATAAAATGAAAGCAGAGGTATTGTATGATCAGAATAATTAGCGCTTTAATGTGTCTGTCCATTGCGATAGTGTTCACTGCATATGTTTGTTGCAGAGACAGAAGGACAATTGAACAGTGGCACGATGATTTCTTCAAGAACCTAAATAATTTTTTTAAAATTGTAATCTGCGGCGTAATTCTCTGCATTATTATTGCTTTGGTAAAGTCTTTGATAAATTAGTTCTTGTAACCAGGAAAATAGACATCCTTCGGGACGGAAGTCCCCACTTCAAGGTGCGCAGTGCCTGAGTGGTGGGGTAAATGCAAGTACGGAATATATACAGGCAGAATGCATATTCTTTGCATTTTTGCCTGTTTTTTGCCAAAAAGTGTTATCCGCAAAAATGTCTTTCTGAAACATGTGCCATACTGCCGGTGTAATGATTTTTAGAAAGGAGGCTGCGGCATGGATTACTCATTTTAGGCCTCGCCAATCGCTCACAAAAAATTGTAAAAAAACACAAAAAAAAATGCGGAAAATGACCAAAAAGTGTTATCCGCAAAAATGCGTTTTATAAAGATGCAACATACTGAAGGTGTTAGGCTATTGGGGAATAACATCCCCATTCTTCCGGGCCGGCAACAGACCGGTCCGGGAAATATCAAATTCATAAAGGAGAAAAACAAACATGAACAAACAGGAGTTAGTGAACGCAATCGCAGAAAACAGCGGAATCAGCAAAAAAAACGTTGAAGAGGTATTAAAAAACTTCGTGACCGTTGTCATGGATGACGTAGCCGCAGGAAACAAGGTACAGTTAATTGGCTTTGGCACTTTCGAAAGCACAACCAGAGCCGCACGCGAGATGCGTAACCCGAGAACCGGTGAGATGCGTATGCACCCGGAGACTCGTAATGCCAAGTTCAAACCGTCCAAGGTATTCAAGGACAAGATGAACGCGTAATCCGAAAACTCGGACGTGGCTAAAATTTGCGCAAAATGCAAAACGTACAAAATCAGGTAATCCCGGGCTACCCCTGGGATTACCTGATCCGAAACCAGCCCACAAAAGCAAACGTGTACCGGAAGTCCTGACACGCGTTTGCAGTGTCAGGATCCGGTGCGGAAAGGAATTGTTATGTTAGCAAAAATCATTCTTATCCCGATCCTTCTCGTGGTGTTCTTCGCATTTTCCTTCTTATGCTACAAGAAGGCACCTCCGACCATGGCAATCATTGTCACCGGCTTCGGACTTTCCAAGCCAAAGGTCGTAATCGGCCGCGGCGTATTCGTGATTCCGATCATCCAGCGCGCGGACCGGCTGAACATGCGGCTGTTAAAGGTCGATGTTAAGACTCCGGACAATGGTGTTAAAAACCAGGAAGGTGTATCCCTTTGGTTGGATTCTGTCGTAACCGTTCAGGTCTTTTCCGAGAACTCCACGGTCAGCGAGACAGAGATTGCGGATGCAAAATGCCAGAATTTCAAGGATTACATCTGGCACCGTCAGCAGGCTGCAATCAGTAATTTCCTTGGTATGTCCGAGGAAGATATTGCCGTAAAGATCAACGATGTCTTACAGGGAAACCTGCGTGAGATCGTATCGGAAATGACAATTGCAGGCATCTTAACAAGCCGGAAACAGATGGCGTTAAGCGTTCTGGAAAACGCGAGACCAGACCTTGCTAAAATGGGTCTTGAGATCGTAACATTCAACGTCCAGGACATCAAAGACGCCAGAGACCAGCAGGGCCACGACCATGGCGTCATCGAAGCAATCGGCGTCCAGCAGGAAGAGATCGTAAAACGACAGGCGGAAATCGCAAGAGCAGAAGCCGCAAGGGATATCGCAATCGCAAAAGCGGATGCAGACCGAATCGCTAACGAAAAACAGGTAGAAGCCCAGACAGCAATCGCCCGCAGGAATAATGAATACATCCTGGAAAAGGCAAGACTGAAAGCAGAAGCAGATAAGGCACAGGCAGATGCAAATGCAGCCGGACAGATCCAGGATAACCTCCGTGCCAAAGAGATCCGTGAAGCAGAAGTCGAAGCGGAGATCGCAAAACAGACGAAGATGGTTGAACTGGCAGCCCAGGAGGCAGAAGTGCAGCAGCGCAAGCTGGATGCAGAAGTGCGTAAGCAGGCGGATGCGGAACTGTATAAGAGAAAACAGGAAGCAGAAGCGAAAAAGTATGAAGCGGAAAAAGCTGCTGAGGCGGAGAAATTCAAGAGACAGCAGGAAGCAGAAGGTATCAAAATGGTCGGTGAAGCGGAAGCGGAAGCGATCCGTCAGAAGGGTCTTGCGGAAGCGGAAGCCATGAAAGAAAAGGCGGAAGCATATAAGCTTTATAACAGCGCGGCTATGGCGGAAATGCTCATTAAGGTACTCCCGGATGTGGCAAAGAACGTAGCTCAGCCATTATCCTCCATCGGAAAGGTATCCATTTTTGGCGGAGATGCCTCCGGCGTGACCGGTATTACCGGTAACGTTCCGGTTATCATGGCCCAGACCTTCCAGACCATCAAGGAAGCAACCGGAATCGACATGAGTGAGATCGTCCGCGCGGACAGCCTGACTGCGAAGACAGACAGAAACATCAAGATCGAAGGCCTTCCGACAGGAAAGGCTCCGGAGCAGAAGCCTGAGGCACCGGTACAGCCAAAGGCAGAAGAAGCGCCGACACAGTCCAAGAGACCGGAAATGTTCGAAAAGCAGTAACTAAGAAACAAAAATCCTAATTGCAAACCATCACAAAAAATCCCGGATGAATCCATCCGGGATTTTTGTATGCAGACCCCGCAAAAGCGAGGAGGAAAAGAATGGATGATAACGTCAATCCATTCCCGTGGATAAAAGAAAATATAGTCAGCAGCTCCGCCGGAGGTTCATCCCTGCACAGGCAGGGCGTATGTGTCGTATCACAGGAGACTACTGCCAAAATCTACCCATGCGCGAACGGACATTGCGACAGGTGCGGATCATCCGCAGTCAGAAGATACCAGTAATTTTCCGTGCTTCTGCAGTTCCTCTACACGTCCAAGCGGGAGCATTTTTTTGACGGAGATCTCATAAGCTACCCGCACGTCGTACCGTCCGTCCGCCTGAGCTTTTACATACTGCCGGCTCTGGGCCCGTCCGGTCAGCTCTACGCAATCACCAGGTTTTAGACCCGCATACCGTTCTGCGTCTTCCTGCCAGCAGATACAGGGAATGTAGTCGGAGTGGTAGTCATCCGGAGCACTCCGGTTCACTGCCAGTAAAAAATCCGTGATCTTACGGCCAGACGGAGTCCGCCGGAATGCGGAGGGGCGGCAGACCGTCCCGACCAGATGAATATAATTGGTATCCGGCCCGAAAACATCCACGTGGCCGGGATATTCGTCACAGAACTTCATGGATGTGGCGAATACAAACAGCTCCAGCCGGCGCTTCAGACCGTCAAAACGGTTTCTGGAGCGGAATTCGCCGGTGAAGGAAACCTCCCGCCCGGAACAATCACAGGCTTCGCCATCCAGTGTTGAGGCAGGGATCACTACCTGCAGGGTGTCGGAAATGCCGGAATTGCGCATAATAGACACATAGGTCACATAGCATGTGCCGCCATCTTCACGCTCTTCCAGATAAAACGGATCGCGGATGACGCCGCGTAATCGAACTGTGTTAGTCATAATTTTCCTCTTTTCTTTCGTGATTAGATTATTTGTAGTTACAAATGACCGGTTACAGTCATTTTTAGCGGGATATAACCGCGCCCTTAACCGGGCATCCCCGTACATACGGGGCTAACTAATATGAGCGAGCCAACATGGTATGTCGGGGTGCATCCCCGCGTATACGGGGCAGATTGGCAAGAATTTTCCAGTCCACTCGATAATCATCGGTGCATCCCCGCGCGCGCGGGGCAGATAACAGATTTCTTACGAGGCACACTTCCTGTCTTGGTTCATCCCCGTGTATACGGGGCAGATTTTTGTCGATACCGATAGGCCCTGAACGATGTGGATTCATCCCCGCGCGCGGGGGCAGATCCAATTCCCGGATCATGAGTCATGCCACCATTCGGCTCATCCCCGTACATACGGGGCGGATCCAAAATCAAAATCGTATGTATGTGATTCAAAAGGCTCATCCCCGTACATACGGGGCGGATACTAAATCCTCAAAAAAGTCCTCTGGGTCGATGGATAAGCGGTTTCTTTTGTCCCGGCTTCCTACGATAAAATCAGTATGTATCATTTCTTTTAGATATATTTTTGCGGATAACACTTTTTGGTCAAAAAACAGACGGATACAAAATCCTTCTGCGATTCAGAAAATATCCTCATCCGGACAATGCATCCGGCTATTCACACAAAAACAGGGTGTTACCGGGGAACACCCTTATTTTAACGTCCAAAACAAAAAAACTGGATACCAGCCTGCTATCTGAAACCCATACTGATACCGTAATCATACATATCATAAGGAACAGGAGGAAAGAAAAAAATGGAAGAAACAAAAAAAGGAACACCTGAGGTCTTAGATACCGAACAGATGCCAGAGCCGGAAGTAATCCCGCGGGATTACGTGGAGATGACATTCGTAAAGGAAACTGCGACCGGAAGGGGAAGAAACGAGATCTTCATCATGGAGAACTTGAAGGATGGCACCATGAAGGTCACGCAGGGGCGAGTCGGGATTACGATTGGCCGTTATAAACCAAAATCCGTAATCCATCCATATTCGGACTGGGACTGGATTTATCGATCACGCATTGCCAGAGGGTATATGGCGACAAAAACGGTGAAAATGGACCGTATCGAAGTCACAAAGGGCACAGGAAACGAACAGGAGGACTACAAACCGATCGAGGATCCGGACGTATCCACGTTCGTCGAAAATCTGCTGCGATACGCAAAGTATACCTTTGAAGCGTCTTATACCATCCGTGTCGATAACATTTCCGACGAAATGATCAAACTGGGAGAAAAGATCTTGAAAGAGCTTTCAACCGGTTATGGGGCAATGAGCGTACCGGAGTTTAACAACAAGCTGAAACTTTTGTATGCGGTGATCCCAAGACGTATGGATAACTTATCCAAGCATCTGGCGAAACACAAGCAGGATTTTGCGGCGATCGTGATCGAGGAGCAGGACCTGTTCGACATCATGGTTTCCCAGGTACGTGGTGCGACGCTGGAAAAACATGCGGAAACAACGATCCTGGAAGCAAACGGCGTGGAAGTACGCCCGGTCACAGAGGAAGAGGAAGCGTACTTAAAAGGCCTTTTAAAAGGAAGCGCATCCAAATATCAGAAAGCGTACCGGGTTATCAACCATGAAACGGAAAAGGCGTTTGATGAATTTGCCAAACGGGAAGGCTTAAGCGATGGAAAAGAGAACGGCATCTGCCATCTCTTCCATGGAACCAAGCACGCCAACGTCTGGTCAATCCTGACGACCGGATTAAAGAACCGTCCACCAAAGGATGCGGTAATTACCGGAAAGGCATACGGAATTGGAACCTATTTTGCTCCGGACGCAATTAAGTCCCTTGGATATACTTCAAGGACAGGCTCTAAATGGGCAAACGGAGACCAGGCATACGGACTTATGTTTATCTGTAAGGTGGCGACCGGAAAACCGGATCAGTATTATAACGGGCATCTGGGATGTGATTCATCTTTAAATTTTGGAAAACTGCAGACCATCCAGCCAGGAGCATTATGTACCTGGGCGGAATGCCGGTATTCCGGGTTTATGATGGACGAGGTCATCGTCTACCAGGATGAACAGTCCACCGTGGAATACATTCTGCAGATCGGTATGTAAAAAAGGAGAGAGATATGGAAACCAAAGAAAAAAGAAACACGGAAGAATTGATATGGAAAACGGCAGATGATACCGCGTCTGCATATCTGGTGCATAAGAAAAGTTCCGAGTTCCGCGGCGCGGAGCGCTGCTCCACGTTGCGACGTTATGACGGACTCAGCAAGCTCCTGGATACTGTCAAAGAGTCCAATTTCGATGAAGCAATCCTTGCAAAGGACATCATGAAAGGCTATCTGACCGGGAAATATCAGCTCAAGGATTTCAGGGGACTGATCGACGAAGGACTGGACGATGACCAGATGATGCTCGGGGAGCAGCGCGATGGGAAAGCGAAGCGCTTATACTCGATCCTGGAGCGCGCGGCCCTGGCGGAAAAACGGCATGCTTTCCTGGTCAAACGCGCGAAAGTCTATGCCGGAAACTATGAAGTGACCGTGACGCCGGATGTACTGTTCCGGACTGCGCACAGCGTGGAACTGGTGTTATACCGCATCGGAAAGCCGACCGTGACCCAGAACGGGAAAAAACAGGACGCATCCGTAAACAACTGCCTGGAACTGTATTTCCTGTTGAAATATGCCAGGAGGTTCGTCCCGGATGGGAAAGCCATGGACGTGAAAGCTTCCTATTATTTTTTAAGGAAGAAAACCGATAAGGCGACGGAACTGGCGAATGAAGACTTCTTTGAAACAAAGGGCGGAAACATCGTCACCCTGACGGAAGAAAACTACGTCGGAGGAACGACCACGCCAGGAGAACTGGATGAGCAGTTCCTTGCGCAGTTGGATGAATTCACACAGGGCACGGATGCCTGCACGGAGGATGCCTGCAGATACTGCAAGATGCACTCCCAGTGTTACTGGCAGAAAACTCCGGAAAAATACGAAAAGAAAACCCTGTCCGGAAAACAGGGCGTGATCGTTCCGTCAAACGAACAGCAGGAAGTCATTGATTTCAGGTCCGGCTACTGCAAGGTTAATGCGGGAGCGGGTACCGGAAAGACAGAGTGTATGACGGAACGCGGAGCAAGGATGTTCGCGGAAGGTACGGACCCGCACAAAATGCTGTTCATCACCTTTACGGAGGCAGGCGCAACAGAAATGAAGGAGCGTCTGGTAAAGAAGACAGCTGCGAGGGGCCTTGCCATCACAGAAGCGGACATCATGGCCATGACGTTCAACGCTTTTGATTACCAGATTATCAAGGAAAATTATGAGGAACTGGGGTTTGAGACGATGCCGAAGGTCGTGGGGCGTGTCAAAAGCGCCGCGATCTTAACGAGGCTGATGGATGAAAAGCCCGTGAGTGGGCTGGACTACTTAAACTACACAATGGACGGCGGTGCCTTAAGCTGTGCGCAGAAGATTATGGAAATCATTAAAACGGAAAAGCTGGACCCTGACGAACAGGGAGCGCCATACCTGCTCGAAGCGGCCATCGCGGATACGGGACTTGCGAAATACCTGGAACACGTCTCAATGCAGGATCTTTTGGAACTCTACAAAGAGTACGATGCGGAGTTAAAAAAGGACAACCTGATCCAGTTTGCCGACCAGGAACCGCTTGCGGATAAATTCCTGGATGCGCATCCGGATTATTTGGAGGAGCGTTACGGATTCGAGCACATCATCGTGGATGAGTTCCAGGATTCCAATGACGGGCAGCTCGACAAGATCAACCGGCTGCGCAACTGTAAAAGCTGCAAGAGCCTGATGGTAGTCGGGGATGACGCGCAGGCGATCTACTCCTTCCGACATACCTCTCCGGAAAACATGATTCATTTCTTTGAAAAGCTGAATGTGACCGGAACGGAGCTGTTCTTAACGCAGAACCGCAGGAGCAGGCAGGAAATCATCGAACTGTCAAACGCACTGATCGATTTAAACACGGAAAAGGTCGATAAGACCATGCAGTCCACCAGAGGAGCCGGCGGCCGGACAGAAGTAAAGGGATTTTTCAAAAAGGCAGTCGAGTACGAATGGATCGCGACACAGATCGAAGAATTGATTGATAGTGGCGTTCAGCCGGAGTCAATTGCGTTCATCGCTTATACCCGCGCGGAGATCACGGACATGAGCGCAGTGCTGTCCAGGCACGGGATTCCATGGGTCATGAAAAACCCGCTGCTATTAAAAGATAACAGCCGCGTGAACGCTGCCATGTCACTGGCTATGGCATTCTATGACCCGGACGCGACGAAATCCTACTTTGATTACCTGGTTGCCAAGTATGACGGGGACCTGTTAAATCAGATGGATGATGAGACGCTGACCGAGCAGGTGGACCAGATGCGGGAAGATTTCCTGGCAATGGAAGATCTGCCGTTTGCAGCCCAGCGCGCGAAGTTCCACGAATACCTGGACGCGATCCGGGGAGAAGATGAGGTTTACGCTTACTTTCTGGAGCAGCTTTATGACAATGAAGATCTTCAGAGCGAACTGGAATATGTCATGGAGTTTAAGCGGTTCGGGGATAAAGAAGAGAAAAAGATGGAACAGAGTTACGAAGGCGTTGTCCTGACCACTGCGCATTCTTCCAAGGGACTGGAATGGGAATACGTGTTCAACAGCATTTCCAAATACGATTCCGAATGGCTGCACAGCAGCGGAAAGAAGGCAAAGGAAAGACTCGAAGAAACGAGACGTCTCCTCTTCGTGTCCATGACCCGCGCCAGGGATGAACTGACCGTCACAGGCCAGTACATTGCGTTCGGCACAAAGGAAACCGGTTATACCAACAACCAGTTCTTAGAGGAAGTCCATAAGCTCCTCGGTGTAACGTATGATCCGGTGGATCATGAAGCAGAAAAAAAGAAAGCAGAAAAGGAAAAGAAAGGAAGAAAGGCAGTGCCAGCTGCGTAATACTTCTGACTAAAAACAAGACCCGGGCCAAGCGTCCGGGTCTTTTTCTGACCAAAAAATGTTATCCGCAAAAAAACAATGATGCGACTGCCAGATCCGTCCGGTCATACAAAAGGAATATCCGTTTTGCAGGTGGCGAAAATACGGTGTTTTAACACAGCTCCATCGCCATACTGAGCATAGCATGAGATGAAAGGAATTGAGAAACATCGAAATGCGAAAAAAGAACAAAGGAGAAAGACTATGAAAATCGAGAGAACAAAAAAAGGCACTGAGATCGTGAGCAAGCTGGATGGCAAGAACTACCGTGTTACAGCAGTGTTCTGTGATGAAGCAGGAAAGGTGACCGAAGCCACAGCTGCAGAAATGATCGAGAACGAGGGCGAAGAAGTGGAATTATCCACAGAACATATCGTCCAGATCACAGAGGCAAACGCTCTGGCATTCCGCATCACAAAAGACGCGAAGCCGGAAACCGTTGTGACAGGTTTTTCTGTCATTGACGGAAACCTGTACCAGGACGGGCGCCAGATTGAGCAGGGCCAGTTAAAGATCTTATCCGTACTGTCTTCCCACATCGGAGCGGTACTGCTGGCGGTAGAAAGCGGAGATGATGTGGCGCTCATGACTTACGAGCCGGACCGCGATTATTTCCGTAAGATTTTCGTGGATCTCAGTGAAGTTCCGGAAGTCCTGAAGGTGTCCGGGGAGACCTGTCTGATGGCGATCGAACACACCAAGGAGATCGAGGCAGAAAAAGATGGTCAGAAGGAGAAAAAGACTGTCTTTGCCGGAACCACTCTGATCCTGTATCAGAACGGTAACCACAGCGCCACAGTTCACGAGACCAGCGCAAAGTACGGTCTTACAGAGGCGCTGTATACGGAAAGCCCGTTCGGACTGGACGCATGGTTCCCGTGCGATGCAGTCGCAGGGGAAGATGCGGATCCGGTTGCATATAAAGTGCGTCGCTGGACTCGCTTCGCGTTATATGATGCGATCACCTGCAAGGACTTCGTGGAAATGAACGGAGCACTGCATGTCACATGGTCTCATGCGTACAAGTGTTACGTACTGCATAACGATGACCGTTTGTATGTAGATGGCACTGGTTTAGACATCAAGAGCCCGCTTGTTAAGAAGATCGGGGATAAGATCCTGATTGACGTAAACAAAAAAGAGGGAGTATACCGTCTGACCTTCAGCGACAGCGACTACCAGTTCGTAACCATGGTCAGCAGAAAGACAGCTGACCGCGGCCTGATCGTTACCATCGAGTAAGCGATACGACTGTAACCGCAAAAACGACACCCAAGGGAGAAGCTTTTTAGCTTCTCTCTTTTTTTTGCCAAAAAGTGTTATCCGCAAAAGAAAACGAGATCAAAAAACCGCACCAGAGAAATCAGATCCGTCACACATACTGTAAATGCAAAAACGAGACGAGGGATCGAGTATAGTACCTGCAAAGTGCGCAGGGCATACGCGACAGACATTGCCGCGTTTTTTGCAAAGCCTGGGAGAGCTGAAATCTTCCAACCGGGTGCTCTGCCGGTCCAACAAGCTGGGAACCGAATCGTTTCACCATACGTCCGTCTTACGGCGATGGGAACCGGAAGGATTTGGTATGCCCCAGCGTATGGCCGGGGCTAAAACTGTTTTTCCGGATAATTTGCTTCCGGAAAGCAGCGGCGCAACAGAGGCGCCGGAAGGAGGACAATATGTTCAATCAGGTAATGTCGCTCGTTGGGGAATGGTGTGTAGCCGCATCTAAGCTCGGTGTGCTGCAGATCCTATTGTTCCTTGCATCCATAAGTTTCTGGCTGTATGGAACAAGAGACCCACTCTCACGCAAGTTTTTGCGTGAGGTGCGTTATTCCATGCGTGCCACGGCGTATCGCTTTGCCCATAAAACAGCCCACATCGCCTACAACTTGCGTAGGCTTGTGGACGCTGCAGAATGGCGCATGGCGGACGCTATTGTAGGCGCGTGGCTTGCGATTGATGGCGTGGTAACATCGATTGGGCTTAATTTGTTAGCCCATGAAACGTACACAAACGCCCGCAAACGCCAGTTGCGCCGCCTGCGTAAGGCGCGCATGGAACGGAAGTGCCAGCGAAAGATCGCACGCGAAAAAGCGTGCGCCGAGCAGCTGGCGGAGATCATCAAGCAGGCCGAACGCCTGTAAGATGAGCCATTCAAGACGGGGAAAGAAAACAGCGTGAAAGGGAGACCGGACACGCTGTTTTTTTATCACCATGGCAGGATGACCAAAAAGTGTTATCCGCAAAAAAATAAACAAAAAACCTGTCACATACTGATAACAGATCGCATAAGAAACGCAAAAGAAAGGGGAATCGCGATGGAAAACCAATATGAACTGTTGCAACAGACGCTATCCGATTACAGGAAGTTAATGAAGGAAACGGAAGATAAGATCCAGGGGGTCATGGAGGATCTGGCGAAAGACCGCCTGGTCCGGACGATCCGGATAGAAGATATCCGGGACGTACTGGAACGGCTCGGGACCACCGGGGACCGAATCTGGATCGCATATGGAAAGCTATACGGAAAGGAAGCGCCGGAAACAATCGCCCGGGCGGAAGAGGAACTGGAAGACCAGTTAAAGAAACTGCGCACGCAGGCCGCCGTGATCGAGCGCTTTTTATCTTTAAAGACCGAGGACCAGAAAGCAGCACCGCCGTTACTAAGCGAACAGGACGCACTGGTGAAGGACCCGGGGCAGGATATCACCAAACACCGGTATTTTATGTCCGCCATGGATGTCACATGCAAATGCCAGAGCGAATTTGGCGTCAACATGCCGCTTCTGATCCGCTCCTTTGACCCGGAGCTCATCGGAGCACTCTGGGAGGGAAAGATTGTGGAGGATCATGCCGGTGTAAGGGAACAGTATCCGGAGGTATTTTCCGCGATCATGCCAAAGTCCCTGCCGGAAACAGCCCAAAGCGCGGAACAAACGGTTGAAGTAGGAACGACGCAGATACCATCCGCAAGAAAGAAGCGCGGGAAGAAATCAGCCGGGCAGACGGAACCGGAAGGCCAGTTAAGCCTCAACCTGGAGGAAGAGCACCGGAAGCAGGTGCAGGAACTGGAACAGGCCGAAACTGCCATCGCACAGGAAACGGAAGTAAAACCGCAGGATAACCCGGTACAGATGGATACGGATGGACAGATAAAAAAGGCAGAGCTGGAATGTGATACCGGAAGCGGCATGGAGAAAGGACCGCAGGACAGGAAGGATGCGCTGGAACAGGAATGCGACAGAATGTCAGAATACACGGCCATGGACATCCAGAAGGAGATCAACGAGATCCGCGACCTGTTAAAAGATCTGACGGAAGCAGTGCCGCCGGTGAAGGAAGACGCATACCGGACCTTTACGACAAAGCTCTCCAATGTCGGGAACCCGTCCCGGATCAAGCTCGGAGGCAAGGTGATCCTTTCCGTGGTCAATGGCAACTTGAGGATCTACCAGGCCGCATTCCGGCAGATGGGATCCGTTACGGAACGGCTGGCATCCTTCGTGACCGGAGAAACGCCGGACCGCGTCCGCGGTGCTATCCAGAGGCTCTACAACACGGGTATCATCTTACGCACGACCTGGAAAGACAGCGACCTGGTCCTTTATAACGTGGCAACAGACAAACAGTCCTGTATCCGCTCAGGATGGGGGGATGGCAGCTTACAGGATTTGGGTTACCGGGATAACACCTATCCGTACATCCAGAAGATCAGTCTGAACGGGGTCCGCGGGACTATCAAGGAAGCTTCACAGGCATACGCATGCCTCATCAAATGCCTGTTTCTGGAGGCATTTTATGAGACGTACAAGATCCGTGCAAAGGCCACGGATGTGGAGGATGAAGAAGATGCACTGATCTGCGTCATGGAAATGAGCGGGGCGTTCTTCATCATGCACCGTCACGAAAACCGGAATTACATCCTGATCTACACAAGCGGAATCACTGCGCAGGTTTTCCAGAAGTTCCGCCACTATATGGTCTTATTCGGCGCAAAGGTCAAAGACCCGTCCTTTACCATGGTATGTGCGGCAACGGACGAAGTTCTTGCGAAAGCCGCGGCTGCGGCGATGAAACGCACCTTAAAACACCTGCCGCTCGATATGGAATACCAGGCAGTCGCACTGCCGCCGGATGACCCGGAAAAAGCTGCGGCGCTGTTAATGGATGGCTGTACAGGAGTGGGGCATCACGAAGCGGATATCAAAGAAACTGCCGCGCCTGAAAATGCCGGGGCAGAGGGAAGTGCCCTGCAGCCGGAAGAGGAGCTGGTAAAGCCGGATCCATCCGGAACTTTACAGGAAAAAGAGCAAGAAGAGCCAAAGGAAATGAAACCGGAAGAACTGCCGGCGCCGGAGCCGGTAAAAGAACCGGAAACGAAAGAGCCGGAAAAAGACCATGTCCAGTCCATAAAAGCCCCGAACAGGACGAAACCGCAGTCTGCAGCCACTGCGGCAAGTGAACTGTTAAAATCCCTGATGCCGCAGGGCACCAAGGGTACCCAGAAACTGGTCGGCCCGGAGAAAACATCCGGATCGTCCGTAACCCGGGCATCGGAGAAAAAGAAACCGGAAAAACCGGTAAAACAGGAAAAGAAGCAGGAAAAGAAGACTGTCCAGGTAGCACCCGCAAAGCAGCCACAGGCAGAGCTCCAGAAAGCGGAAACCCAGAAGGAGGTCCGGATCCGGGAAGAAAAGACTGCCCGGTTCTTAAAGTGCTGCTTATCCCAGAACGCATACGCGCTGTTCCCGTTCCTGGATGCGGCCGGCATGGCGGGAAGCCCGTTATACCGCATGGCATCCTTCGCCATGGACGAGCCGTCCATTTCCCATACGTATTCATCCGTAGGGATCACGGAAGCCTTTGAGGAAGGTGCAGAAGACACCAACAGTCAACTGTTGTATCTCGCATCTGCCATGCGTGTGATCTGCGGGGATTCCGGACAGACGGACCACGGGATCCGGGGAATTTACGATATGGCCAGGGGGTATGCCGACAGCACCGCTTCCCCGGCATTCAACAGCTTATTATATGAAATGACGGAGTTCCGCAAACAGGACGCCCACGGAGCATGGTTCTTCTCCGACATCGCCGCCGGCAATACGAAGCGGGAGGATATGGTAAGGGAATGCAGCCAGGAAGCGGGGAAATATTACAACGAGTACATTGAAAATTATGTGCCGACGGATAAGAGAAACCCACGTTTCATGTACATGGGGCAGATCATGTTCGCAAAAAATGGGGACCTGGCACAGATCCTGGATCTCGCAAAAAATGATGACAGGGAGAGCGTAGACCTGGCAGCGGAAGAGATCCGCGAGAAGTTCATTAAGGAGGGGGCCCCGGTTGCAGCCGGAAACATCGACCACTTAAAGTTAAGCGACTATATCGACGAGCTCTGGAAACAGGCAGCCACGCTGATGCGCACTTCCCTGGCAAGCAGCAAGCTGTACGGGGTATACCGCAGTAACATTTCAAAAAAGATCGAAAAGATCGTGGACAGCGTTGCCGCGTGGGTAAATGCCGTCCGGATCGCGACCGGAAGTACCAACAGCCGCAGTGTGGAAATCTACAAACAGCACACGAAGGCCTGGACAAAACTGGCGCAGACCGCAAAGAAGGAAATTCTGTCAAATCCGGATCTTGCCTCCGCAACGATCGGTGCAGGTGCGTTAATCATGGTCTTAGATGACTGTATTTCCTGTTTTAACGGACGCAGCCAGGAAGCGGCAGACAGACGGAAATTCTTCTATATAAACTTACTCCCGTCCGGAGTCATCACACTGGATGAAAACCTGCTGCCGGATACCGCTCGCAGGCACCGGATCCTGGATGGGTTTGACTTAACGGAGCGGATGACCGCGTTCGCTGCAGAAAAGCACCAGGAAGATCTGGATGCGTATATGACAAAGATCATTACTTCCAGACAGGAAGATGACCATGATTACGGCAGCGCACTGCAGATCTGCGACTTTTTAGAAGAATGCATGGGTAAGCAGGTCGCAGAGACACGGAGCGAGATCCTTGGCGCGAAGGTATCCGGAGGCATTGAATACGCACTGAACTCCTTTAGAGAGGACCTGGAACTGGCCCAAGGGTACGGAATGTTAGATAACCTGGACGGCAGGAAGGAACAGATCTTAACAGACGTGGAAGAATCCTACAAAACCTGCAGCAAATCCGGAAATTATGGGTATTTCTACCGTCTGGTAAACGCCTACAGAAAACAGATCGTAACGGATTCCGAGGAGCGCAAGGCCGCCGTAGAAGAAATGTTCCGCAGGGTCACAAAACCAGACAGCGGTTATGAAGTTTCTGATAAAATGAAGGCGCAGATCGAAGCCATGATCAACCGGAACAATTATACGGTGGCGGAAGACCTGATCGGACGCGTACAGAGCGGAGACATCGCAGATGCCTTAGCGGAGAGCGGAATGGAAAAAGATTTTCTTGATGACTTCATCCGCACGTTCCCGACCTGGTACCGGATGGCGCATGTGAAAGCACAGGCAGAAACGCCGGAACTGGCCACGGCCTGGATTAAAGAAAAAAACAGCCAGGCAGGAGAAGAAAAAATCCAGACAATCCTGGGACTCATGGGATTTAAGACCGCATTCGTGAAAAGAGTAAAAGGAAAACAGAACGATACGTATGAAGTGCGCCTGCAGACGCCAAAGAGCCGTAAAAAGGACGCCTATCAGCATCCGATCTCCGTATTTGGAAGCGAGGCGGAAAAGACATCCTTCCACGTTGTGTGCCTGTACGGCAAGTACACCGTAGGGGAATTAAAGAGCACCATCTGTGCGGACGGCTTGAATAAGAATACGATCGTACTGATGACCCACAAATTCCCGATGCCGGAAAGACGCATCATCGCACACCGGATGCATACGGAAATGCAGGGAAAGACCGTCCTGGTCGTTGACCAGCCGCTCATGATGTACCTCGCGACCAACTGTAAGACCTCCGTTATGACGCAGGCCTTAATGCAGATCGCGGTGCCGTATGCTTCCTACCAGCCGTACCTGCCGTCCTCTAACGCCGATATCCGCGTGGAAATGTTTAACGGCAGAAAGAAGGAACTGGCCGAGATCGAGTCACCGGTCGGCGCAAACATTATCTACGGAGGCAGACAGCTCGGTAAATCCGCGATCTTAAAGATGGCAGCCCGTGAACTGGATCATGACGAGAATGGGGACCGCGCGGTACTGGTAGACATCCGCTTAAACAAGGTGGCGGAAGCAGCCCGCTCCGTTTCCAGGATGCTCATCGCAAACGGTATTCTGGCTGAAGAGAGCGAAACGGATAACTGGGACGATTTAACCTACGCCATCCGCATGGCATTAACAAAGGATGATGCACCGGAATATCTGCTGCTCATGATGGATGAGGCAGACGCGTTCATTGCGGACTGTAAAAATTACGAATACGCACCGATCGCAAGGTTAAAGGCACTTCAGGAGATGCCGGGCAACCGCTTCAAGTTCGTGATCGCCGGACTCCGCGATGTAATCCGCTTCACGAAAGGCGCGGCGGCAGGCGGAAACAGCGTGCTTCCGCAGTTAAGATCGATCACGGTCAAGCCGTTCGAGTACAACGAAGCGAAGAGCCTGATTGAGGAACCGCTCTGGTACCTCGGATTCCGCTTCAGTGAGACAACCGAGCCGCTCGTCAATACAATCCTCGCCAATACGAACTACTTCCCGGGTCTGATCCAGTTGTACTGTGAAAAACTCGTGGAGGCCCTGGCGAAGCCGGATTACGCGGGCTATGACCGCAGCGTTACCCCGCCGTATGTGTTATCCGAACGCCACATCAAGAAGGTTCTGGCGGATGAAGAGTTCCAGAAGGAAGTCCGTGAGAAGTACTTCATCACCTTGCGCCACGCGCAGGATAACTACTACCACATCTTAGCTTACCTCATGGCATATCTGTACATGAGTAACGGCACAGATGGCTACAGCCCAGCGGAACTCTGGAAACTGGCCTGCGACCTTGACATCGTGAAGATCGCAAACCTTGACACCGGAGAAGTCCGCGCGCTGATGGAAGAGATGTGCGAATTAAACGTATTCCGTAAGGCAGTCGGGGATGCGGAGCGCTACATCTTCTCCCGCTACAATTTCTACCAGATGCTCGGCGATTCCATGGAGGACATCGAAAACAAGCTGATGGAGTGCATGGAAGAGCAGTAACAATCATACAGGCGCCGGAACGGACCATACGCTCCGGCGTCCCACAAAGGAGGCACTATGACAAAAGAAGCATTATGTTGGTGGACGAAAATCTCGGGGGCGAAAAATCTCCTGGAGAAAACCGTATCCAGACTTTTGGAGGAACGCCATACCGCGATCCACCATGGGACATCCCAGACGTGGGAAGAGGAATTCAGAGAAAACGTCATGCAGCAGGTACAGGAAGAATCCGGGTTAAGATGTTTCCTGCCACTGAATATAAAAGAGACAGGGCCCGACATCGGTAAATACCTATTTGAGCATTACTGTCCGGAAGAACGACAGAACCGTTTCGCACTAAAGGAAGGATATGCCAGATTCATTGCCGCGGAATGCGGCCCGTCGATCGGGGATTATTACATCTGGATATATGGGATTGATAAGAAGGCAGAGGATGACAAGGTCATGGATTTTATTGCTGAATATTCCGACAGCCCGTCAAAATATGAGAAGGCAGTGTTTATCGTAGAATCTTCCTATAAAGGAAAGAAAAAAGGAAGAAAGAATATCGGGGTGTTGGAACAGGAGAGTAAAATCACACAATATGATATGGCGCTCTATGCCATGGAATTATTAAATGACAGCCAGCTAAAAGGGGACACAAGACAGTATATCGCAGAACTGGCCGCGAGTATCAGCGGGGCAGACCCGAAAGTATGCGTTTCCTGCATCGAGCACGCAAAGGAGATCTTGAAAGACCCGGAAAACGGAATCCTGCAGGCCATCGCGGATGCGGGGACTGCGGCCATCCAGGACAAGGAAAACCTCAGAAAACAGATATGGGAAGCACAGATCCGGGTCTTTTACCCAACTGTAGAGACGGAGCGTTTGGAGCTGGTCAATAAATACCGAAAGCAGATTGAGCACCAGCTGCCGGCACGAATGCCATTCGGGGAAATTGTAAATGAAGCGGATATGGCGGAACTCGGAATGCTTAAATCCATGAAGGACACAGCAAAGCTTATCGTGGAGCCGGATGACGCGAAACGGATCGATACGCTGTGGAGTATCCGAAACGCGCTGGCACATTTAAAAATTCTGGAAGACGTCAGTGCGCTAAGCGGAAATCGGAGGTCATGATATGTATAAAGTGATTAAGAATGGAACGGAGAAAATGTGTTCTGCCGAAGAAACAGAAGCGATGATTAAGGACTTTAACATAACTTCCGAGAATTCCCCCGCCTCCGTAGGCGGTGGGATAAATCGGCCAGATTAGAAAATATGGTGAAAGACGGACAGATCTTATTTCTGTCTGTCTTTTTTTGACCAAAAAGTGTTATCCGCAAAAATACCGTCTGAAAACATACTCCATACTGATGGTGTAATGATTTCTGGAAAGGAGGAGTACAGATGGCAAAGCGTAAGAAAAAGAACGCAGCCTGCGAACTGGTCGCTTACCGGTTCTACGGAGTTCCGTCAGAACAGGATGCAGTCCAGGAAGATAAAACATTCGGATGCTGCCGGTATCTCTGGAACCGGATGCTGGGTGATCGTAACACCCTATATGCCGAGATCGGCCATGTCCAGAATAATACGCCGGCGGATTATAAGGACCTGGATGAATGCCTTTTCTTAAACGAAGTGGATTCCCTTGCCTTGGCCAATACCGCCCTGAACCTGGACGCGGCTTTTGAGCGGTTCTTTAAAAAGACCGGCGGATACCCGCGGTTCAAGGCGAAGAAACGCGCAAAACGTTCTTATACGACGAATGCCATCTATGGAAGCCACAAAGGACGTCCAACCTGCAACATCCAATTAAATACGTCCAATGGCCTCTTAAAACTCCCCAAACACCGGGATCCGGTCCGGTTAAAACTCCACCGCCCGATCAAACCCGGAGGGAAGTTGAAATCCGTGACCATCACCCAGGAGCCGGACGGGAAACGGTATTACTCCATCCTGATGGAATACCCGAAACCGCAGGCAGCCACACAGCCTGTTATTCAAAACGGCATCGGACTGGATTACTCTATGCCGAACCTGTACGTGGACAGTAACGGGGCTTCCCCGGTATTCCCGAAACCTTACCGGACCATGGAACCGAAGTTTGCCAGAGTACAGAAGAAACTGTCCCGGAAAAAGCCTGGTTCCAAACGGTACGAGAAACAGCGTATGAAGGTCGCAAAGCTGTATGCGAAATCCAAGCATCAGCGGAAAGACGTTCTCCATAAGCTTTCCTGTACCTTAACGGATACCTATGACCTCATTGCCATCGAGGACCTGGACATGTCTGCCATGAAACAGGCACTCCGGTTTGGCAAAGCCGTTTCCGATAACGGATGGGGAATGTTCGTATCCATGCTTACCTATAAAGCAGAACAGAAGGGAAAACTCCTGGTCAAAGTAGACCGGTGGTTCCCATCCAGCAAGACCTGTATCGCCTGCGGGCATATCCATAAAGAATTAAAGCTGTCTGACCGGACGTATCTCTGCCCGGTATGCGGACATGCCATGGACCGGGATAAGCAGGCAGCAAGAAATATCCTGAATGAGGCGAAACGGATGACAGGCGCAGCCTGACATCCTTACGCATAGAAACGACAATCCTTCGTCATGGATGAACCGGACGGGACGCCGGGGATCGCCTGTACTGATTGTAAGGTTTGGATGGTTACAGTCATCCTGTAAACTTGACTCCTCGTAGGCAGGAAAAGAGAAGCTCCACGGAGCCGAAGCCCCCACTTCCAGGCGCGGTATGCCGCGCATAAGTGGCGGGTAGTTCACTAAGCGCAATCATATTTTTCCCATCGACGAAATGTGGCGGGCACAAAAAGTGATTTATCTGAACGCCCCGGTGCAGCCGGGAAAAGACAGCCAAGGATAAGTTCTGTTT
>ERZ779840.687-NODE-687-length-37100-cov-4.204481_pt1 | contig 37100 bp, 35 predicted proteins | sample MGYA00511561_ERZ779840 | MGnify/ENA primary metagenome ERZ779840 (study PRJEB29588, sample SAMEA2162036) | human gut metagenome | biome: human gut; feature: human-associated habitat; material: faeces | place: Denmark | collected 2008/2010 ...
GCTGCATCTCGTGAGAGGTGCGGAAGCCGTCAAAGCAATGCATAAAGGCATACCGGCCGCCGATGGCGGACAGATGGGCCACAGAGCCCAGATCCATGGCCTCCTGGGGAGAGGAAGACATCAGCATGCCGAATCCCGTCATCCGGCAGGTCATCACATCGGAGTGATCGCCGAAAATGGACAGAGCATGGGCGCTGACCGTCCGGCAGGACACATGGAACACGCCGGGCAGGAATTCACCGCCGATCTTGTACATAGGCGGGATCATCAGCAGCAGGCCCTGGGAAGCGGTATAGGTCGTGGTGAGGGCACCGGCTTGCAGGGAGCCGTGGCAGGTGCCGGCGGCGCCGGCCTCGGACTGCATCTCGATGACCTCTACCGGATTTCCAAATATATTTTTCTTTCCCTTTGCCGCCCACTCATCCACCTTTTCCGCCATGGTGGAGGAAGGGGTAATGGGGAAAATGGCCGCCACTTCGGTGAACGCATAGGACGCGTACGCCGCAGCGGTATTGCCGTCCATGACCACTAACTTCTTGTTAGGCATAATCCCTATTTCCTTTCATTCCAGGCTTTTCACGAATTCTCCCATTCTCTTGAGGCCCTCCAATATCTTCTCCTCACTGGTGGCATAGGAAAGGCGGATGAATCCCTCGCCGGCCTGTCCGAAGCCGGTACCGGGAACCACCACGGTGTGTTTTTCCTGCAGCAGCCGCACCGCAAATTCCCGGGAGGAAAGCCCTGTACGGGAGATGTTGGCAAATGCATAAAACGCGCCCCGAGGCATCAAACAGCTGATCTTGTCGATGCTGTTGAGCCCGTTGACCATCAGCTCCCGGCGCCGCAGATAGACCCGCTTCATCTCCTCCACGCAGCTCTGGTCCCCTGTAAGGGCGGCAACGCCGCCCCACTGCACGCCCTCATTGACAGAAGAGAGCATGTTCTCCAGCAGCTTTGTCATGGTGACAATGACCTCCTGGGGAGCCGCGCCCCAGCCCAGGCGGAAGCCCGTCATGGCGTACTGCTTGGAGAAGCCGTCCATAACCACGGTCCGTTCCTTCATCCCCGGGAATTGGGCAATGCTGGTATACGGTTCGCCGCTCCACACCAGCTCGTGATAGATCTCATCGGAGATCACGTAGAGATCCTGCTCCTTCACCAAATCGGCAATCTGCCCCAGGGTCTCCGCAGACGCCACGCCGCCCGTGGGATTGGAGGGCGAATTGATGATAATGGCCTTGGTCTTTTTGGTAATGGCTCTGCGCAGCGCTTCCGCCGTATACATAAACCCGTCCTCTTCCCGCACGGCTACCGGCACCGGCACTGCACCCCACTGCAGGATCATACCCCGGTAATTGGGCCAGCCGGGATCTGGGATCAGGACCTCGTCCCCCACATCCAAAATGGCCCCACAGGCCAAATTCAAAACGCTGACGCCGCCTGCGCCGATGAGGATTTCCTCCGGCCGGTAGCTGAGGCCCCGCTTTGCATACGTCTCGGATACCGCTTTTCTCAACGCAGGGATTCCTGTATTGGGGGTATAATGGGTCTCGCCCCGCTGGAAGGAAGCTATCGTCGCATCGATAATATGCTTCGGTGTGGTAAAGTCGGGCTCTCCCAGGGCAAAGCTCACCACATCCTCCAGTCCCGTCTGCATGGCGAACATTTCCCGAATCACGGAACGGGGCATTCCTTTACTCTTTTCTGACACGAAAGACATTTTTCCTCACTCTTTCACTCCGTTATTCTTAGGCAAATCCGGTCAGGTTTCGTGTTCATGGAAGGAGCGGGACCGGCGGGATCTTCTCACCGTCCGATCCCCGTGTGCTTACATGCTCCTGGCAATGAGGACCACGTCCAGATACATGTTTCCGGGCGTACTGGACGCAGAGGCATCCAGGCAGTAGTGCACCTGCTCCCCCTGGGTGCGGGTACGCAGCCACAGGGCCTTGTCACACCAGCGGGCCTTTGCCAGGGGATGGTCCTCCGGCAGGCACTCAGGCTTTGCCGTCAATTTCAGCTTTCCGTTCTCCAGGACGGCCCGGCCCACCATGCACCATGCCTCTTTCCGCAGGGCGGCCTGCTGAACGTCCTCCGCGGTCAGATCCCGGATTCCCTGGATCTCAACGTCGTCCAGGGTGCAGGCGGCATTCCAGTAAGTATTGGCCTGGATCACGGTTTTCATGGCAGTATCCCAGCCGTCGATATCCATAGCGGGGTTGGGCTCCAGGAATCCGCCCTTGCGGGCGCCGTCCACTGCATCGTCAAAGCTCTCGCCCTTCTTCATGGCGTCGATGACGTACATGCAGGAGGCATTGAAGATCCCGCCGAACTCCAGCAGCTCTCCGCAATCGCCCAGCATGCGCCCCATCTCCAGGGTGGGCAGGCCGGAGCTGGCCGCCGTACCGTAGCGCAGCTGCACATGGTTTGCCGCCGCCAGGTCAAACAGCTCCTTCCAATAAAGGGCCATGGGTGCCTTGTTGGCGGTCACTGCGTGCATGCCCCGGCTCATGGCTGTGCGCAAATTGGTCGCACCCGGCTCGCCGGTGGGCAGGTAAGGCGGCAGGCCATCCACGTAAATGTCCGCATCACACTGCAAAATCATCTCTTGAGCCGTCATCTGCGGTCTGCCAATCCCAGGCATTGCGCTGACTGTGCCGCAGCGCTGCTTGATGTCCAGGATTTCAGCAGGAGAAATCCCCGCGGGGTTCACGGCAGCACCCTTGCTGTCCGCCACGCCCACCACCACAAACTCCAGGCCGAAGTCAGAGGCCATGCGCTCCTTTTCCGTCTCCAGCAGCTTCACCATCGGATAAGCCGCATTTCCCAATCCGCCGATCAGCAGTCTCACCGTTTTCATGGAGTACCTCCCTACTGTTGAATTTCTCTGTCCAGGAAAATCTCCCTTCCGAACTTAAACACCTTGCTAATTTCCCCATACGCTTCCACGCTGTGGAGCGGGTTGCTCTTGAGGATCAGAAAATCTGCCCACTTTCCGGGTTCCACGGAGCCGGCAACATGCTGGATCCCGCACACTTCCGCGGCAGTCACCGTGCAGCTTCTAATGATCCGGGCCGTGCTCATGCCCAGCTGCTCCATATAGCGCAGCTCATCCACCACATCAAAGGGGGTGATATGGAAGCCGCCGGCCATGGTGCCGAAGGCGATTTTCGCGCCGGCGCGGATCAGCTTGGAAATGCTGACGCGCTTGGCCGGGAGCACATAGTCCCGCACCATCTCCACAACCCGCGGGTTCCATCCGCCCTCTATGCCGTACTTGGCGATATTTTCATAGGCAGCCAGCGTGGGGGTGACGTATACGCCCTTTTCCACGATCTGCTCCACCACGTCATCCGGAGCAAACGTGCAGTGCATCAGCGCGTCCGCCCCTGCGGCCAGCGCCACCCGCATGCTGCGTGCCCCATGGGTATGGCAGACTACCTTCATGTTGTGATCTTTGGCGAAGTCACAGAAGACCTGAACTTCTTCCTCTCCCAACTCCAGGGAATCGGGGGACTCCCGGTCTCCGCCGACGCCGCCGCTCACGCCCAGCTTGAAAAAATCCGCGCCCTCGGCCCACAGCTGCGCCGCAGCCTTCCGCGCCTCCACTTTTCCGGTAACCAGCGTTCCGGCCCAGTGTCCGCCGGGGGCCAGAACCATTTTCCCGGCAGCCACGATGGAAGGCCCGATCAGGTCTCCCCGTTCCACCGCATCCCGCAGGACGATGGATTCGTTATACCGGCAGCCGCAGTCCCGCACGGTGGTCACACCGTTTCTCAGGTGCTCGGACATGGACTTGATGCTGGTAACGGTGGCCTCCTCCGGCGAGAGATTGATGAATACATGGGCGTAGTCCCCGGTAGATCGGGCAGACAGGTTGGCCGAAGTGTTGATGATCCCGGGCACGATATACATGCCGGCCGCATCCACTTCCCTGTCAGGGTGTGCGGGGATCTCAGTAAAAAAACGTCCTTCAAAGGCGATATCCTTGTGTACAAAGCTCTCTCCGTTCCACACGTTTCCGTTTCGAATGACTGTCCTCATGTTTGCTCCTCTCTCTTCCATGATGCCGCCTGATTCCAACCACTCCGTCAGATATCCTCATAGGGGCGGAATTCCGTTCCAATGAGCTGCTCCACTCCGTGGATGAAGGTCTGATTGGACAGGGGCGTATCATACAGCAGCTTGAAAAGCTCTGTGCGCTTGTCCTGGGGGCACAGATCCCACGCCTTGCGGACCATCCACTTCCCATAGTAATAACTCGGATACTGGATGTGCTGGATGGGATGGGAGAAGAAGCGGAACGTGTTCTCCCCCTCGATCTCGGAAAAGATCTGCTCACGGCGGAAGTATTCCATAACATCCTCCTTGGAGCAGCCCTCTGCGTTATACATCATGCACGCCCGGGTCTGGATGATCCGCTGCAGGTCACTTACATCCCAGGCCAGGGACAGCTGCGCTTTGCGCTCCTCCGGGATCTCGGCAGCAGATGAGCCGGGCTGATCCCATCCCAGGAAGTGGGTCCCGTTTTCCGGCAGTCCCTCAAAAACGGTATTGGCGGGACTGGCCAGCATGTACCAGGATGCTTCCACGGGGTACTTGCCCTGCTGGAACAGCCAATCCCAGCGGCAATAGGAGACCTGGTGGCCGGGATACCCTTCATGGGCCAGGGTATTGATGAACAGGTTTTCGCTCCAGGGGCGATCCAGATTGAACCGCAGTCTTCCCTGGAATCCGCCCAGGTAGGAGGAATGTCCGCTCCAAAACTCTCCCCGGACGCCATAGAGTTCCTGAATCCCATCCCCCTCCGGCAGGCTGGTGACCCTTTGAATCGTGGCCTGCTTGCAGGCATCCAGATACTGGCGGGCAAAGGGAATCACCTGGTCGGCGGGAATGGCATAGTCCTCTTTCCAGGCTGCGATCTTTTCCATGGTGGTGCCGCCGTAACCTAGATCCGTCAGCTGACGGTCCACCGCCTCCCGAAGCTGCTGGCACTTGCTCTCGGGAATTGGCTGCAAAGGAAGTTCCATAATGTCCCGAAGCTTTTCCTCATAGGACATCTGGTCGCCGCACATGACCCGGGTAAAGCCCTTCAATGCCCGCAGCGTGCCCTGCAAATACTCGCCCCGAAGTCCACCCACCTGGGCGATATCCGGCTCCAGCTCCTCAATGGCCCGGCCGATCTGGTCCAGCGAGTCGAGGGTTGGCCGGAATCCCCCGTAATTGGCCAAAACAGAATCAAAGGAATACCGCTCTTTTGTATGTTTGTCCAGGCTCAGGGCCACATCCACCAGTCTGGAACCAATTTCCGGAGTCGTCCAATACAGCATAATACCCTCCATTCCTCCGCACTCAGGCGTCAAATTCACATGCCAGCTTTTCCCACTTGTCGATCTCAGCCCGGCGGCCGTCAATGACCCGGTGCACGAGCTCCTCCACAGGGTAGTCCAGGAACAGCGAGCAGGGGGGCTTGGGCTCCTCCGCCAGCTTGATGAACAGCTCCGCTACCTTATTGGGATCCCCCGGCTGGCCGCCGTGGGTCTCGTTGTCATCCACTTCATGGGCCTGGTGAATGGGGTTGTAGCAGTCGATGATGACCTTGGGCTGCTTAAGGTGGTTACTTGCCAGGTAGTTGGTGCGCAGGTCAAAGGGCTTGACACAGGTAGCCCGGATATGGAACGGTGCACCCTCCTGGTTGATGGCCTCGGTCAAGGCGTTTACCGCATACTTGCTGATGGCGTAGATGCCGCTGCACGCTTTCACCGTAAAGGAACTGATGGATCCCATATTGATGAAATAGCCGCCGCCGTTCTCCCGCATCACCGGAATGAACTGGCGCATCATGTTCAGCTGAGAGAAGAAGTTGTCGTCCAGCATAGCCCGTGCTTCTGGATCGGTCACTTCCTCAATGGCACCTCTTTGTCCGTGGCCGGCGTTGTTCACCACCACGTCCACCGTGCCGAATTTCGCCAGGACCCGCTTCTTTGCCTCGATCACACTCTGCTCATCATGCAGCTTCACCGACAGCGCCAGAAACCGCTCCTGCTCTCCGTGGCCCACCGCGGCCTCCATCCGCTCCGCGCTTCTGGAGAAAGCCGCCACCCGGATATTCTCTTTGAGCAGCGTCTTGACGATGGCCAGGCCAAGGCCACCTGACGCGCCTGTTACGATCCAGACCTTTTCCCGCAGTTCGTTCATTCTCCTCCCCCTCAGTTCCTCTTGCCGAAGTAGCACTCTTCCTTCGGAAAGTCCACGCACAGCGTCGCCCATTTCCAGGTCTCAAATTCCTGCTCCAGCGCATCCCACTTCTCCCGGATCGCCTTCACGCTCTCCCGCGTCAGGTACAGGTCCTTCGGGGCCTCCTCCTCTCCGCTCAGCCGGATCAGAAGCTCTGCCACCTTCCCGGGATCCGCCGCAGCTGCCGCCCCATACCGCGCCTCACGCGCCCGGTTCTCCTGGCGGGCCTGCTGGTATACCTCCAGCTGTTCTGCCGCGTACTGCTTATTGTCCAAATAGTCCGTCCGCATGGGCCCGTTCTTCACGCAGATCGCGCGGATCCCAAACTGCCCCGCTTCCTTGTTCAGCGCGTCCGTCAGGGCATCCATGGCGTACTTCGTCGCGTGGTATACCGCGTTGTAACCCGTGGCGATCACGGAGTCCATGCACGCAAAATTGATGATGCAGCCGCCGCCCTGCTCCCGCAGGTCCGTCACAAAGTGCCGGCATACGTTCAGTGCCCCGAACACATTCACGTCAAACACCGCCCGGGCCTCCTGGTCGCTCACCTCTTCGATGGCGCCTCCCAGGCCGTATCCCGCCGTGTTCACCACCACGTCTACCCGGCCCAAAAAGGCCTTGGCCTCTTCCCGGGCCTTCAGCACGCTCTCCTCACTGCGCACATCCACCCGGATGGCACGCAGTCCTTCCTGTGCGCCGTGCCGCGCCTCGATCTTCTCCGGCGTCCGGCTCAGCGCAGCTACGCGAAAGCCCTTTTCCAACAGCTTCTCCACCAGAACCGCGCCGATGCCGCCGCTGGCTCCGGTCACTACCCAGTTCCTGTTCTCTTTCATCTTTTCGCTCCTCCACGCCTTTGTCAATTTTGCAGGTTGATACATCTCACAGCGTGATCTTCTGCAACGTTTTTCAGTTCCGGGACGCATGCTTCACACTGATCCAGCCGGTACCGGCACCGGCCGGCAAAGGGACAGCCCTTGGGCAGATGCACGGGGCTGGGAGGTTCGCCCTCCAGCATGGGCTTTTCAATGCCGTGCTGTTCGGGGCGGATCTCCGGTGTGGCTTTCAAAAGGGCAATGGTATAAGGATGCATGGGATGCTCAAACAGCGTCTCAGCGGGTGCCTGCTCCACGATCCGGCCCAAATACATCACGACGATGCGGTCGGCGATGTAGCGCACAACGCTCAAATCGTGGGAGATAAAGATAATGGTCAATCCCAATTTGTCCCGCAGTTCTTTGAGCAGATTGATGATCTGCGCCTGGATGGAAACATCCAGCGCGGAAACCGGCTCATCGGCCAAGATGATCTTAGGCTCCATGGCCAGGGCACGCGCAATGCCGATGCGCTGGCGCTGTCCGCCGGAAAACTGCCCGGGCAGACGATCCAGGTATTCATGGCGCAGGCCATCAGTTCCAGAAGCCGTTCATCCATTCGCTCCGGCGGACACATCTGATGGACCGTCAGGACCTCTTTGAGAATTTCCCGTACGGTCATACGGGGATTGAGGGACGCATAGGGATCCTGGAAAATCATCTGTACGTCCCGGCATGCCTCCCGCAGATCCTTCTTCCGCATGGATGTAAGCTCTTTCCCGTCCAGGGTGATGCTTCCGCCATCCGCCTGATGCAGTCGGATAATCAGCCGGGCCAGGGTCGTCTTTCCGCAGCCGGACTCCCCCACAACACCCAGGATCTCGCCCCGCTTCACGTCCAGACTCACATCATTGATTGCATAGAGCTTCTGCTGGGGGTGTTTGAGCAGAGAGTCGAATATGGTACGCTTCATTTTGAAATGCTTATTGACATGCTGAACGGAGAGAATGGTCTCCGGCGATTTTTCAACGGTATTGGTATTCACTCTGCAACCCCCCCTGTTTCTTGATTGGCAGGCACATGTTCAAAATGGCAGCGGAAGCTGTGGCCGTTCTCCGCGCTCTGCATCGGGGGTGCCTGCTGGTAGCAAAGCGGGGTGGCATATTTGCACCGTGGGGCGAACGCGCATCCCTTGATCTCCTCTGCCAGATTCGGCGGGGCGCCCTCGATCACCTCCAGTTTGTCTTCCTTTTTCTTGTTTTGAGGCAAGCAGCTCAAAAGCCCTATGGTGTAGGGGTGCCTGGGCTTGGTAAACAGGTCTCGGGAAGTGGCCAGCTCAACGATCCGACCGGCATACATCACGGCGATCCGGTCACACATGGGGCTGGCCACGCCCATGTCGTGCGTTACCAGGATCATGCTCATGCCCAGGCTCTTCTTCATCTCGTTGATGAGATACAGGATCTGGGCCTGGATGGTGACGTCCAGTGCGGTAGTAGGCTCGTCAGCCAGAAGCAGCTTCGGCTGGGCAGCCAAGACGGTGGCGATCATTGCTCTTTGACGCATGCCGCCGCTGAATTCGTGGATGTACTCCTCCAGTCTCTTTTCAGGGAACGGAATACCCACGGCCTTAAACATCTCCACGGAGCGGGCATACTTCTCCTCCTTGGAAAGGGACATCCCAATAAACTGCTCATAAATCTGGGTTTTAAGCTTGAGCACAGGATTCAGCGTAGTCATGGGTTCCTGGAAGATCATTCCGATTTTCTTGCCACGGATGTTTCTCAACTCTCCGGGTGACATGGAGAGCATGTCCTTTCCCTGGAACAGGATCTGTCCGGACATGCGGGTGATCTTCTCCGGTGTCAGCTGCAAAATGGAGCGGCACACCGTGCTCTTGCCGCAGCCGGACTCACCCACCAGGCCGAAGGTCTCGCCGTCATTTACTGTAAAACTGACATCCTCTACGGATTTCACCACTTTACCCCTGGTGTGGTAGTAAGTCCTGAGGTTTTTCACATTCAGCAACTCGCTCATACTTTGCCCTCCTTACTGCCCGCGGTTGCGCAGCGCATCCGACAGGCCATCGCCCACCAAACTAAATCCAAGTCCAGCCAGCATCAGGAAAAGGCCGGGGAACAGGGTGATCCACCAGGCGCTGGAGATGTAGTTCTTGCCGCCGGCAATGATGGCGCCCCACTCAGGGGTGGGAGGCTGAACACCAAGGCTCAGATAGCTCAGTGATGCACCGGACATCATGCAAAGCACGATGTCGGACGCCGCGTATACGATGGCGCCGCTGATGACGTTGGGCAGGATATGCCGGAGGATGATCCGCAGATCCCGGAACCCCATGGTTCTCGCCGCGTCGATATACTCCATCCGCTTAACGACCAGCACCTCGCTTCGTACCAGGCGGGCATATTCTTTCCAGCCCACGCACCAGATTGCGATATATAAATTCGTCAATCCGGTTCCCAGGATCGCCACAATGGCGATCACCAGCACCATGAACGGGAACCCGGTGAAGATGTCCACGATACGCATGACGATCATGTCGAATTTACCGCCGTAGTAGCCGGCCAGCAAACCGATGATGGTTCCCATAATCAGCGGCACGATCATGGCGATCACGCCGATTTTCAAGTCCACGATGGTTCCATAGACGCAGCGGGCAAATACATCCCGGCCATAGACATCGGTTCCGAAAATATGCTCTTTGCTGGGTGGGCTCAGCTTGGCCTCCGCCACGATATCCGTAGGGCTCAGGCTGGTGAACAGCGAAGGGAAAAACGCCATCAGCAGCAGAACAAAGACCAGAAACAGTCCAATGTAAAGGGGGGGATTTTTTTTGAACTCTTGCCAGAGAGTCTTTTTCGGACGTTCTTTCATTTATACGTTACCTCCTACTGCAGCTTTACCTGAGGATCAAGGACGGAGTACAAAATGTCGGTGAGGAGGTTAATTACCAAAACAACCGCAGAGAAGAAGAGCACGACAGCCTGTACCACGGAATAATCTCTTGCCAGAATGGAATCCACCAGCAGGCTTCCAAGGCCCGGAAGAGAGAACACATTCTCGATCACAACGGCACCGCCCAGCATGCCGGCGATTTTAATGGACAAAAGCGTCACGGTTGGAATGGAAGCATTCCGGATGATGTGCTTGGCGGCAATGGTACTTTCCTTCAAGCCCTTGCTCCGGGCAAAGTAAACATAGTCACTGCCCTTCACTTCGATGACATTGTTGCGCAGGTTTCGGATCAGCACCGCAGAAGTGCAGATACCCTGGGTGATTCCCGGCAGGATCAGGCTCCTGATGTGGGTCGGCCAATCCGTGCCCCAGCCGGAGACGGGCACCAGATTCAGATGCACGCCGAACAGGATCAAAAGCAGCAAGCCGATCCAGAAGTTGGGCATGGCCAGACCAACCATACTGAAGCCCCGAATCACCTGATCGATCCAGGAATCCTTTTTCTTTCCCGCAAGATACCCCAGCGGCATACTGATGAGAACCGTGAAGATGACCGATACCAGGGTAAGCAGGCCGGTAACAACCATCCGGTCTCCCATCAAAGAGGCCACGCTGGTCTTATACTTAAGGGAATCTCCCAAATCAAGCCGCACCAAATCCCGCAGGAAGATTCCATACTGTACGATGTACGGGTCATTGAGTCCCATCTTTTCTTCCATAGCCGCCACAGCATCGGGATCTGCGAAGTCTCCCAGCAGGTTCTGCGCGGGATTTCCCGGAATGAAGCGAATCATTAAGAAAACAATAATGGACGAGACGAAAAGTGCGATTAACATTTGCCCCACTCGACGCAGGATATAGTTAAAAGTTTCCATAAATTGCTCCTTATGCACAAGGCAGGAGGGGGAGCCCCCTCCTGCCTTAAATGTGATCCCTTATTCAACTGCCTTATAGCAATGTTCAAGGCGGAATCTTCCCAGAGACGTCTGCTCATATCCCTGCACTGCATCCGACATTGCAACCGGGATGTCAGCGTAATACAGAATCATGGCCGGAACGTCATCGAACCAAATCTGCTGCAGCTCGCCGTAGTATTCGGCGCACTTTTCGGGATCGAACTCCGCAAGCGCCTTCTGCAAAATTTCATACCCTTCGGGATTCTCATAGTCGCAGAAGAATCCGCGTTCCTTTTCATAGTCGAAGAAATGCGTACTGATCTGAGACGGATGGGGAATGTCATCGATCCAAGTGACCATCGTGATCTCAAAATCAACATTGTTTCTCTTTTCAATGTACGCGGATTTCTCCAAAACCTGGATGTCAAGGTTTACGCCGATCTGTGCCCACTGCTCTTTCAGAATGGTAGAGATCTCCTCGTAAGCGGGTTTGTCAGACCGGCACATGATGGAGATGTTGAATCCATCGGCATATCCCGCTTCCGCCAGCAGTTCTTTTGCCTTTTCGACATTATATTCCGAGGGCTTGATGGAATCGTTATAGTACAGGCCGGACGGCGTCATGTAGGAAGTCGCCACGGTACCAAGGCCACCCAGGACCAAGTCCACGATCATCTGCATGTCTGTGGCATACCGAAGGGCCTGCCGCACCCGCACATCCTGAAGGATCTCATGCTTGGTATTGAAGTTGACCAGCTGCGTTTCCGTAGAACCAATGCCAAAAGCGCTGATTCCGTCCATGGCATCCAGCTCCGCAATGCTGTTGAAGGGAACCTCGTTGATGATATCAGCCTCTCCGGACTGCAGCTGCAGCATTCTGGCACTGCTGTCCGGGACGATATTGAACCGAATGTACTGGGTAGGAACCTGGTCTGCATCCCAATAGTAGGGATTCTTCTCCAACAGAAGATACTCGCCGATGGACCATTCCTTAATCATGTACGGGCCCGTTCCCATGGGTTTGAGCTGGTTCTCTTCGTCTCCGATTGACTCCACATACGCCTTGCTCTGAACCGAGTTGTTGAACATGCCGATCTCGGACAGGAAAGACTCTCTGGGCTCCACCAGAGAAATCTCGATGGTGCTGTCATCAATGGCCACCACATCCGCAATGGCGTCCGTGGAAGCGTGCCAGTTGCTCTCCTCCGTGTCCCGCGCCCGGAGCAGGGAGAACACCCAGTCCTCAGCGGTCACATCCGTTCCGTCGGAGAATTTGACTCCCTCCTTCAGATGGAACGTGTAAACACTGTTATCCTCATTGGCCTCCCAGGAATCCGCCAAATAAGGTTCCAGTTCCGTTCCGTCGCTGCTGGGCCGTACCAGTGTACCGAACAAGAGGTCGGTCAAGGCAATGGTAGAGTTATCACCCGGGATCATGACCGGATCCAACACGGACGGGCCGGAAGCATATGCAATCACCAGCGTATCCGCGCTTCCAGTTCCGGTGGATTCTCCTCCCCCTTCGGTTTCGTCAGAGGAAGACTCACCGCCACATGCCGCTAATGACAGCATCATGAGTAATGCCAACACGGTGCAAAAGACTTTTTTCATCTTCATGGTTATTCTCCCTTTCACTTTTTCCGAAAACAACACGTACCTTTTACTTTCATTATTCGACCTGTTTTCCCCCTTTCTCTCGGAAATCTTTACAAGCATGTTCTGACACAGCGATGGCAACCGGTGTTCTCTGAACAACACACCACTTCTGGTTTCCGTATTACGGAATTAAATTCCGTTATACGTCTATTATACAATGCCATCTTATAACCTTCCAGTTATAAAATGGCAATCGCGCTGTGCAACTGTTGTAATTTACGTACATGATATATGATAATGGATTTGTTGTCAATATAAATTATAACCAATAATTACTCCCATTCTCTTGCGATTCATGACAACTGTCCGCGGATCACGCACAGAATTTAAAAGCCTTATATTTAATAATTATAAAATCATTTATACATCACTGTGCAAATTGCCATGGTAAAAAGCAAAGATCTTGGTTCATCCTTTCATTTGGAAGAAACACTCCACTTCGCTTTACGATGCCATAGACCGCCGTTGATATGCCCCGCTGCCCCTTTGTATGCTCCTCCACCTGAGAAACGAGGGAATTCCTCTGTCGCAGCTGCGGCAGCCGATGCAGGCGCCTGGCTGTCTGTCCTGCGGGATGGCGGAGAGGGCCATAGGGGCAATGAAGCCGCCGCCGGTAAACCGGTGCTCGTTATACAGCGCCAGCAGGTGCGGGATGTCCAGCCCCTGGGGGCAGTGGCTGGTGCAGTACCGGCAGGCGGCACAGGCCAGTGCCTTGGGATTGGTCATCTCTCCGCCCAGGGCCAGAAGACCGTCCCACTCTTCTTTTGTCAGGGAGTCCTCCGTCTCAAAGGTGGCAAGATTGTCCTTAAGCTGTTCCAGATTGGACATGCCGGAAAGAATGACCGTCACATTGGGGATGCGCTGCAGGAACCGGAAGGCCCAGGCAAGAGAAACCCAGGTGACGGATGCGGCCGTTTTTCTTCTGCTCCAGCAAGTAGTCCAGAATGCCGTATTGGGGATCCAGGTAGGCGTCGATGTTCATCTCGCACACATTGTGGAACAGGTAAAAGTCAAAGTAGTCCACCCGGCACTTCTTCAGCTGTTCCTCGAAGATCTCCTGTACCTTGCCCATGTTGCCCAGGTCATAGCCGGGGAATTTGTTGGCCAGATAGAACTTGTCCCGGGGATAGGCGGCCAGAGCCCTGCCGATGGCCAGCTCGGAATTGCCGCCATGATAGACCCAGGCGGTGTCGTAGTAGTTGACGCCCCGCTCCATGGCCAGGGCCACCATTTCCTCCACAGCGGCCTGATCCACCACGGCGTCATTCCCATCCGCCACAGGCAGACGCATACACCCCAGCCCCAAGTTGGAGAGCTTCATCCCTTGGAAATCCTGATAAATCATAAAAATAGCTCCTTATTTTCTTTATTTTGCGGCCTCGTTGATGCAGCGCAGGGCGTTGAGGCTCCGGGGATAGCCGATGTAGGGCAGGCACTGGGAGACCACATCGATGAGAAACTGCTTATCGTTCCCGATGCGCAAATTAGCGGCGGCATGGCTTACCAGCTGAGGCTCACAGCCCCCCTGAGCAGCCAGAAAGCAGAAGGTTATGAGTTCCCGCTGCCGGTAATCCAGCCCGCCTCTGGTGTAGTAATCTCCGAAGCAGTTGCCCGCCAGCCAGCGATTGATGTGACGGCTCTCCTCGGGGCCGCTGTCCTGGAAGCCGCGCATCTGCTGGCCGAAGATGTCGACCTGGGCCTGATTTCCCGCCGTAATCCGGGTATCCGGCGAGGTGGTCCCCTGAGGGGGAAGGGGGAGAGACACCCCCTGTTCCTCCAGCACGGCATTGACCCCGTGCAGGAAGGGCAGCACCCGGCCCAGGCCCAAATAGGCAGCTCCCTGATAAACCAATTCCTTGATCTCCACAGGTGTCATGCCGCTTTTCAGGGCCCCCGGCACCATGGCGCAAAAGGCGTCCGCCCCTTGACAGCCCATCAGTGTGGCCAGAATGGCCAAAAAGCGGGTCTTATCGTCCAGTTTGCTCTCCCGAATTACCTCATCAAAGGCGAAGTTGGAAAACAGCGTGGAAAATTCCGGATCGCTCGGGTCCAGTCCAAAGGGATCCCGGACAAACCGCTCCTCACCGTATTGCATTGCAGTCGCAGACCATTCCATATTGCCACCTCCAAGTGAATTCATATTTTGTTCCTGCATTTTGAAGCAGCCACCATGCTGGTCGATATGTCCTGTATGACAGAGAGACGGCGGCAAAAAGCAGGCATACACTCCTGTTTCGTAACTGCCGCGGGTGAATGATTCGGCCGCGGCAGTCTGCAGCCCTTATTCCACGATGGAAACAGACCCCTCAAAGTCCCCATCCATGCCGGACAGGAGCTCCAGGCCCTCCACCCACCGGGCCACCTCCTCCTGGTCGGCCCCGGCGTCAAAGCGCTGGCCGGACAGCCAGTTGGCATCAGGAGCCAGGGCCTGGATGTCGCTGAGGCTGCCGCCGATGCCGCTGGAGCCGAAGGTGCAGAAGGGTACAATGGCCACTCCTGCAAAGTCGTAGCTCTCCAGGAAGGTGTGGATGATCTTAGGCGCCTGGCCCCACCAGATGGGGTAGCCCAGGAACACCACATCGTAATCCCCCGGGTTTTCCAGCGTCCCGGAAATGGCTGGACGGGCATCCGGATCGTTCTGCTCCCGGTTGGCACGGCAATCGCTGTTGCTGTAGTTCAGGTCTTCCCTGGTATAAGGCTCTTCGGGGACGATCTCATAGAGATCAGCATCCAAAACCGTCTGGATGTGCCGGGCAATGCCCTCTGTATTGCCGGTGGCGGAAAAGCAGGCCACCAGCACATTGGGTTCCCCGTTGGCAGCGGAACTGCTCCCGTCCTGCGAGGAGGAAGCGGGGGGCGTGGACTGTGACTGTTCCGAGCCCCTCTGGGCACCCGTTCCTCCGCAGGCCGCCAAGGCACAAGCCAGGGCCAAAGCAGTCAGCAGTGCAAAAATTCGTTTCATGCTTCGATGCCTCCTGTCCTTCTGTGTGATCTTCGGATCTCATGCCGCAGGTAATCCAGCCGCTGGAGCTGATGCTCCTTGAAGTGGATCTCATCCAAAGCGGCGCTGCGCTTTTCTTCCAACATGCGCAGCCGCTGGGCACCGGAGGGCTCTCCTTCCAGCAGAAGCCGCATATAGACTTCCACCTCCTCTGTGGTGAACCCGATATCATGGAGGGTCATGATGGTACTCAGACGCTCCAGATCGGTGTCATCGTACTGCCAGTCACCCATTACCTTTTTGACCGCCCCGCACAGTCCCCAACTCTCATATTCCCGCAGAACATGCATGGGGATCTGATAGCGCGCACTTGCCTCCTGGATCGTCATATCACAGCCTCCAAAACAAAAAATGCAGGTGTCCTCCTGGGGACACCTGCATTCTAAAGCAGTTTTCAATCCATGTCTAATGCTTATTTCATTTCTATAAGAATGCCTGTTCAGCATTTTTGATGTGCTGGTGAAAGGCTTCTACCGCAGGAGTAAGAATCTGATCCTTTTTCCAAACCAATACGGTCCCTGTTTCCATTCTCGGCGAGAGCGGAAGAAAACGCAGATCATCAAACGCCGTATTTAAGTCGAAGCACAAAGCCGTCCCTACTCCACAGCGTACCATATTGGCCGCATTCAAAACCAAGTTGAAGGTGGCCGCTATCTGCAATTTTTCCCACCGTTCCCCAAACCAGCTGGCCAGTTCCCGTTGGACAATTTCCCGTCCGCTGATCAGCAGCGGAACATCCTCCAGATCCTGGGGCGTCACAGCTTCCATGGCAGCCAGGGGAGAGTCTGCCCGAACCAATACGCCCCAGAGATCTTTTTCCCGCATCCGGCAAAAAGCATATTTTCCCACGTCGACCGGCTCGGTCAAAAGACCCATGTCCAGGATACCCATATCCAGCCGTTCTTTCACATCATCGGCATTGGCGCTGAAAATGCGAAACGTCACCTTTGGATAAAGCGTGCGGAATGAGACCATTGCCCGAGACAAAAAGGACATGCTTCGCGTTTCCCCCGCCCCTATGGAAATCTCCCCCATAAGCTCCGTTTCCCGGCAAGCGAATTCGCGTTCCGTCTTTTCCGCCAGATCCACCAATTCCTGGGCCCGGCGACGCAGCAGCATCCCTTCATCCGTCAGAACGATATGATACCGGCTGCGGTGAAAGAGCTGCACCCCCAGCTCCTCTTCCAGCTGCATCAACTGCCGGGAAAGGGTGGGCTGGGTCAAATGGAGCAGGGCCGCCGCCCTGGTGATGTTCTCCTCCCGGGCCACCGCCAGAAAATATTTCAAAACCCGAAGTTCCATCCGCAGCCCCCCCTTTCCTCCATGCTACCACCCCTGCCTTTTGAAAGCAAGATAAAAATGCTTTCTAAGAATGTCTGTATATTAAAAATGAGCATTTTACATTTTTAGATCGTGGACTTACAATGAGGGCAAAGGAGGAAACCATGATGCGTATTTTGATGATTGAGAGCAGTCCCCATAAGCACGGCTCCTCCAATCTGTTGGCTGAGCGGTTTATGGAGGGAGCGAAAGAGGCGGGGCACCAGACAGAGGTATTTGACGCCGCCCGGGCCAACCTCCATCCCTGTCTTGGCTGTGACGCCTGCGGCATGGCGGGGCCCTGCGTGCAGAAGGATGACATGGCGGCCCTGCGGGACAAGCTCCTGGAGACGGATATGCTGGTATTTGTCACGTCGCTCTACTATTTTGGCATGTCCGCCCAGTTGAAAATGGTCATTGACCGATTTTACAGCTTCACCGGCAAGCTCTCTTCCCGCAAGCTGAAAACGGCCCTCATCGCCGCTGCCTGGGACAGCAACGACTGGACCATGCAGGATCTGTCCGCCCATTATCAGACCCTGTGCCGGTATATGAATTTCCAGGATCAGGGCATGATCCTGGGAACCGGCTGCGGCTCGGTATCCATGACAAAACGAAGCCCATTTTTGAACCAGGCCTATGAACTGGGAAAATCCCTGAAGGGATAAGGAGGTCATTTTATGAACGCATTGGTTGCTTATTTCTCCGCCAGCGGTAACACTGCAAAGGCGGCAAAGGCTCTGGCAAAGGCCGCAGGGGCGGATCTCTATGAGATCAAACCCGCGGTCCCCTATACCGGTGCCGATCTCAACTGGATGGACAAGGGCTCCCGCAGCAGCGTGGAGATGAGCGACAAGAACTCCCGTCCCGCCCTGGCCGATACCGATGCCCCTGTGGCCGAACATGATGTGATATTTCTGGGCTTCCCCATCTGGTGGTATACGGCTCCCACCATCATCAACACTTTCCTGGAGCGCTACGATTTTTCCGGCAAAACCATCGTCCTCTTTGCCACCTCCGGCGGAAGCAGCCTGGGCAGCACGGCCGCAGCCCTGCAAAGCAGCGCTCCCGGCGCCAGGATCCTGGACGGTCGGCTGCTCAACGGGCGGCTGAACGAAGGGGATCTGAAGGCATGGGTGTCCGGGCTGAAACTCTGAGGTAAATGGATATGGAGTACACAAAACTGGGCAATTCCGATCTGGATGTCTCCCGCATCTGTATGGGCTGCATGGGATTTGGAGATGCCCAAAACGGCCAGCACTCCTGGACCATTGACGAGGCCCACTCCCGGGAGATTATCCGACGGGGCCTGGAGCTGGGGGTCAACTTCTTCGACACCGCCATCGCGTACCAGAGCGGCACCAGCGAGCAGTATGTAGGCCGCGCCCTCCGGGACTTTGCCCAGCGGGATCAGGTAGTGGTGGCTACCAAGTTTCTTCCCCGTACCAACGAAGAGATCGAAGCGGGGATCAGCGGTCAGGAGCATATCCGGCGAATGCTGGACAAGAGCCTGCAAAATTTAGAGATGGACTATGTGGATCTCTACATCTATCACATGTGGGATCACCAGACGCCCCTTTATGACATCATGGAGGGGCTGAACAACGTCGTGAAGGCGGGCAAGACCCGGTATATCGGCATCTCCAACTGCTTTGCCTGGCAGCTTTGCAAGGCAAACGCCCTGGCAGAGCGGGAGGGCTTTGCCAAATTCGTCTCTGTCCAGGGGCACTACAACCTGATCTTCCGGGAGGAGGAGCGGGAGATGGCACCCTACTGCCGGGAAGAGGACATCGCCATGACCCCCTACAGTGCTTTGGCAGGCGGAAGACTGTCCAAGCATCCCGGGGAGACCTCCAAGCGGCTCCGGGAGGACAGCTACGCCCAGCTGAAGTACGGCGCAGCACAGGATCTGGATGCCCCCATTCTGGCCCGGGTGGCGGAGCTGGCCGACCGCCGGGGCGTGTCCATGACGCAGATTTCCCTGGCATGGCTGCTGACGAACGTCACAGCCCCGGTAGTGGGAGCCACCAAACTCTCCCACATCGAAGGGGCGGCCAAAGCGGTGGATCTTACCCTGACGGCAGAGGAGTGCGCTTATCTGGAGGAACTCTATACGCCCCATCCGCTGGTGGGCGTCATGGCCCAGAATACGGCTGCGGCAGCAAACAGGAATCACGTCTGGTCCACCGGCAATCAGACCATCTGAACCATAAAAACAAGCAAATGCAACATAGTATTCTCTGCGGAGGCATTGCAAATATGGTTTTGATAACCGAAGCCGGTGGTAAAGCGGGAAACTCTCTGCTGCAGGCGCTGTCCTCCAAAGGAATCTCCACCTGCACCTGAATTCACCGGAATGCTCAAAAAGGAGCTGTGTTGGCAGCAGAAGCCTCATAGGTACATGGCTTTGCGGGAAAATGCCGTTAAGGCCATGAATAGGACCGTCTGTTTGATTTGCAATGCGGCCAACCCACAGAAGAATGAAATCGGAGTGCTTTTAATTGAGGCAGCGGCAGCAGAACGCATCTATGTAATATTCTCATCAATAACATGGTGCGAAGACGGCGAGGCGGAAAGGATTCCTGATAGGGCGATCCAAATAGATATCATAGATCAGATGTTTTTTATCCAAAAAATGATGCAAAAAGGTCCGGCGTGATACGCCGGACCTTTTTGCATACCTGATATGGCTATTTTTGCAAGAGGCGTTTCTCCGTATCGTTCCAGCAAAGCACCGGCTATCATGCCTTTAAGATCGATAACCATATCCCGCCCGCCCCTTTCACCTGCGATATGAATGCAATGAACCAACTAAAGTTGACACTTGCAGGGTGACTGTCAGCCCATTGATAATTTGAATGCACATATCCGGATATAGGAAAACTAAGCTGAATGCAACTGCATTTACCTAATATAAACCGTAGCAGGGCATCCAGTTCTACTGATCGGCCTACACAGAAAAGTGCAAATCTGCAACAGAAAACGCCCGAAATCCGAAGATTTCAGGTGTTTTCTGGAGCTGCTGGGCGGATTTGAACCGCCGACCTCATCCTTACCAAGCGACCCCGGAGATTTTTTCTAACTATTTTTCGTGCTTTATAGCTATATCCACTCCAATCCACTTGCTTTCCGTCACTCTTTGAGTACAAGATTTTCGTCTGTTCCGCCGCCCTCTGTGGCAGACTGTGTGGTCAAACCATTGGGAGAGTAGTTTCCGGGGTTTTGACCATTTGCACAAATGTGGTCAGAGCGCGGTTTTCTGAGCCGCCGCAGTAATGAGCCAGCCTGCTTTTGGTGAGTTACAAAGAAAACACTTTTGCGATGGTGTTAACAATGATGAGTGCTGTAGAAAATTTTTTAATCCTCATCGCTCGACCAAGCTATGCCCACTTTTGCATCAAAAAGCTGATTGCAACATTCTTTCAAATTAGAAGCAAATCAATATACACGATACTACCTTCAAAAAGTTGAGAGTTCTCGAGGGAAATTTGAGAGTATAAGAAAATTTTTTAAAAATTTGTTTCTCATATTATATCCATTAGCCTTTTCTCTGCACTTTTTTGAATGTTTAATTGATAAACAACTTGAGAGTATGTTTAAAGTTCTTTGTGGGTTGTTTAGTTTATTATCACCCAAGTGCTCACCTTGGTGAATTCCCAAAGTAGTCGCAATTCGGTCGCAATTCGGTCGCAATTAAGTCGCAATTATTTGCTACTTAATTGTTGTCAAATCTTTGCAAACCATCTACCAGTCTTCATCTTTCCTTCGCAATACACCTTGGAGTGTACAACAAAGGTTATCTCCCATCCATCAAATAATTGCAATAATAAGTAGTCACATACCTACCGACAGTTTCTCCATAAAGTCATCATAAGATATCCATCGTACTCCCAACGCCTCACACACATTTGGCAATTGTGCTGATCCTGCCTTATACTTTTCTTTGGTGACAACGATTGCTCCCAGTGCCTTCGCCTTTGTTGCCAAATACGCATCTGCAGCAGGCCTATTTTCGATAATATTCCTTCTGTGGATACTTTCACGCATTTTTGTGTCTTGAAATAGATCTCGGATATAGATTGATTCTACATTCGACGGGTTTAAGAACATTTCCCGCCGGTCTTGTAGCCACTGATAATGCTCATTTTTCTCGTCATAGTGGCGAGTCAATTCATTATAACATTCATCAACCGAAAAAATAACCCCATCTTTGATTCCCTTTTCAAACCGCTCCCAAATCTCCTCGAATGTTTTTCCTCTCTTTGGGAAGTGCTCCAACATTTCTCTAAAAATATTTGTATCCAGCAGGTAAATCATTACTTCACCCCCCGGAAATACACAGATTCCAGTTTAGGGAGATGATCCACTTTGCTATGAAGCATTTCACTGGCGCGATAACTATCTATTTTACCGGAAAAATATTGGCTAAACACATCTCCAGTATACCTGGAACCCAGATAAGAAAGCTTGGTATAGTAGTAATTTCCACCTGATCTTTCAGACTTTTTTTGCTGATTACGAATTGCATCACCATAGAAAGTTTCTTTTAAGGCGTTATAATCTGCCGGGGTGATGATTTTCATGGTGTAAAGCTTGTACATGATAGCTTCTTTGCTTACGGCATATAGTGAGGCTAAGTCAGCGATCCTCATCTCATCCAACGGCTGCTTTTTCAACTCCGTTTTAAAATCTTCCATAGGTACAAGAAACTCATTTGCAAATGAATCGCAGGCTTTTTCCACATAAGATTGCTGCTCATCCAGATAAATATAATAGTCATCCCTGATAATTTCTGCTCCACTGGTATTTGCAATTAAATGATACAATTCGTGAAACAGAGTAAAATTCTGTCGAGCAAAAGACATGGAGTTGTTGATCATAATGATGGGAAAGTAATCATCATTAAGGCAAAGCCCTGAAACACTATTGTCCTTAAAGGCATCTTTGAAAACATAGATCCCCAACTCGTAAAATTTTTCCCGAAAAATTTCAAAGACGACCTTATCGCTGTGCCGCGCTTTTTGAGCGGAGATTGGGAAGCCCATCCGATCTCTAAAATACTGGCACAGGGCCTCCTGATCTGTAGGAAAAGTATGCCTCAGTGCCAAAACACTTTGACGCACCCCATACAGTTCCTGGAGATCCATCTGGTAGGAACGGGCGGTCTCGAATGCCTGAATGACCTGCCTACTCAGACGATTAGACACCTCCCCAGGCAAAGTGCGCAGATCCCCCTTAATATTGTCGATCTGCGGCGGCTCAGGGAAGAAAAAGAGGGCGCTTGGCTTATGGAGTACCTCGCTGACCTTTTTGAGCTTAGCGTAGGTCGGAAACTCCTCGCCATTTTCCCAGCGCAGATACCGCGCCTCATCAACGCCGATAGCGGCAGCGGTTTCACCGGGCGTCATATTATAGTTTTCCCTGGCCCAACGCAGAATTTGGCCATTTACACCAGTCAATACCTCTGCCATGCAAACTTCTCCTCGTTATGTATCGGCCTTATTGATTGATTTTTTTAGTTCCTGGACCTCATCTTTTCTCGCCAACTGCTCTAATTGTAAGAACGCCAGCAAGCACATCTGGTATGTTTCATCATACCAGCGCTCTAATTCATCGGGTTTCATTTTGGCCACAACGGATTTATACCTCGGTGGATCGGCCGGATCGATATTATTGTGTCGGATGTTCAAATTGTTGAAGAGATAGAACAGATCACCCTCCAAGGATTTGTCTGCACTCTTCAAATCGGCTCTTTTGGGTTCTAGCAGAGCGGCAAGCTGTACTAAGACGGTCTTTTTTGCCTCCAGTTGTCCCTTCATAGTGTAATGATTATAGGAAATTAGCCGGTAAGACAAATCCGCCGGAATCAGGTCACTTTCAGCGACAGCAACTGCGGCAGGAGACTTCTCAACAAAGATTGTAACCCCGTCCTGCGTGGCATGCATATATCCCATCTTTTCCATCACTTGGCCAATTTGCTGAAGATAGAATTGCACATTGATCAGCTGCGGCCGAGTATTCCCATAGCCATAGGGAAAACTCAGAGGAATGCATTGATAAGCCAGAAGCAGGTTCTCCATGTACTCACATAAAGAAATTAGATCATCAATTTTGAAATCGGCGGGGTCCTTCTCAAAATTGAAATTATGCAAATCATTAAACTCATCTAAGGAAAGGCAGGTCCCCCGAAAAGAGAAGTTGAGAAAGCATTCGCTCAATTCATCATACGCGGAGATTCGGTTCGAATTAGACACCGGAATGTTGCGCTCAAACAGCATCCCGTAGAGTTTTTGATATTCCCGTTTCGGGTCGATTTTCGCCTCCTGCAATATCTGTGCAAAGTTGCGCCGCATCCAGTCTCACCTCATTCCACCCGGGCCTGTCCATTCATCAGCATGGGCAGGAGCCAGTCACGGAGTTTTATCAGTTCTCTGTTCTCTTGATTTAATTGTCCAATTTTAGTATGTATTGGATGTAAAAGTAAAGTAATCTTCTCAATGATAGCTTCTGGGGGCAATACAATGCGGCTTTGTTCCAGATGATCTGTCGTAATATGCCCCATCGTTGTTTTCCTTGCTTCTGCCATTTTCACAAAATTAATGACATATGCTGAAAGCTGCTCAAACACATACTCTTTTGAAAAATATGATTTTGGATTTACTTTGAAGATATGTTGATTAAGCCCTCCGTTTCCCCCAAACCAATACATAACTTCCAGTGTGGCGGACCAAGAAAATAACACGTCTCCATCTATAACCTTGTTTTTCTCTGGTATATTGGCTGACACTTTTTCTGTGTCGGCAGTAATACCATCATGCATTTCTTTTATTTTGATAACAGGCAATCCTGGATCGCCATCTTTAGGACGATATTTTTGGCAAGCCAGACCATTTACAAAATCAGCAATACTATATAGATTTCCTACCTCCCACTCCTTCGGAATCTCCCGTTTAAGCTGGGGATTCCATACCATTTCACCGCCGGAGGCGCGGTAGGGACGGCCATTCTCGTCCGGAAAATCAAACTGCACGAACCAATAGTCATAAAGCGTCTTTGCCATGGATTCCAACTCGGAACAGATATGGGTGTTCAAAGAGATTTTCTGATCCAGCGCAAAAAGTATCTTAGCCAATTTTCGTTGAGTATCTAAATCTGGGATAGGAACCTCTACCGCTCCCAAAACTCCTTGGCTTAGATTGGTGATATTGGTCTGCTGGGAATAGCTATACTGTTTTTTACAGAATGGCGCGCGCAGGGCATAAAACAAATATTTAGGGCAGACCAAGGTTACATCGGGGCGAAACGCAATACAAAAACCAGAATAGCAAATAGGTTCTGTAATACCGTATATATACATGGTTCGACCAACTAAGTTTTTATTGCCATTAGACCGGACAAATAGAATATCCCCATCCTTTAAAAGATCATCTTTAGAAACGATTGATGTGTCAATTTCTGATAGTGTACTATAATCCGGAAAAACATGGCCAGCAAAATCTGCTACTCCTATAATTTTGCATCCTCTTTTTGCCGATGACTTGTCATAATTCATTCCATTTCGCAATGTACCTAAAGAGGATAGTTTCATTGTTCTCATAACACTCTTACTCTCTTTAACTGCTCCTGGATTTCCTCCTCCAGCCGATGGCTCTCAGCAAACAACTCGTCTAAGCGGGTGGTGAACCCGTGCATCTTTTCCGCAAACTCCTCCGGCGTCAGATCTACATACTCGATCTTCACTTCAAAGTATTGCCCAGCAGAGAAAGACAGTTTTTTCTGCTTAATCTCTTCGTAGGTCACGGCTACGCAAAAATCATCCACCGGCTCCCCTGCGTTAAAGGTATCAATAATCTTGGTGATCTCTTCCTCGCTGAGGACAGTCTTCTGGTTCTTTCCGTCCACTTTCTCTTTGGTGCCCAGCTTAGAGGCATCCATCAGCACTACTTTGCCTTCCTGATTATCTTTGTCCAGAAACAAGATGGAGACATTTGTCCCTGTATTCGCAAAGATATTCGGAGGCATAGAAATCACACCGCGGAGCCATTTTTTGTTTACCAGATATTCGTGAACTGTGTAAGCAATCGCATTTGACCGTTTGCTTGCAGTCAAAAAGCCTGTTGGGACAACCACTGCCGCTTTTCCATGCTCTTCCATAGAGTAAATAATGTGCTGCAGGAACATCAGGTAGATATCCATGCTGCTCTTCTTTTTCGGTGGGATGCTGGGTACCCCGGCAAAGAACCGTTCCTTATATGCCTCCCCCGCCAAGGTGTCCCGGTTATCGCTGAAATCCATATTAAAGGGCGGATTGCTGACGATATAATCAAATTTAGCAAGTCCGTTTCCCTTGTCGTTCAAATGCCGGGGTGAAACCAGCGTATCGTCGTGAACCACATTCCCCAGCGAGTGGACTAAATTATTCAGGATCAGGTTCAGCCGCAAAAACTCGTTGGACTTGGACGAGATGTCCTGGGTGTAGATGGTGCAATTGTCCTCTCCGATCTGGTGAGCCAGCGCCAGCACCAGGGTACCGGAACCGGCTGCTGGGTCGTAGACCGTCACATTTTGGACCTTCTCCTGCACCAGGATACGGGCAATGATCGTTGCAATGATGTGAGGCGTGTAGTATTCAGCGTACTTTCCGAAATCTTTGTTGTAGTCCTTGATCAGATACTCAAAAATCTGGGCAAAGAAGTCGTAGTTTTGATCATACACCTCGGAGAAGCTGAACTCCACCAATTTGTTGATAATGGCGCGGCAAAACGGCGTCTTTTTGGCCCCTTCGATGACATACTGGGAGATAGGATCAAAGAGCTTGATCTTTTCCTCCCCGCCGGTCTGGACAGAAAAAACATCCAAGTTATAATTAGAAATATCCACCAGAGTATCGTCGAACAACTCATGAAATGGATAGAGGGTGCCATCCGGCTTTTTCATGGAGTCATCGTTCTGGTGGTTAAACAAATAGGAGATATAATGCGTCTTCTTCAGCCGGGCCGTGTCACCACCCAACATGGCCAGCAGCATCTCATACTGGTCATCTGGCATAGCCTCTAACGCTGCCTCCAGATTCTCTGCTTTTGCCAGGGTGGGTTCTACTTTTCGAACCTGATAGAAAAATTTATCGTTGAGATATTTATACAGAAACACCTGTGTGATGATTTTGTACTCACCAGGCGAACCGCCCAGGCCAAAGTTGGCGCAGATGGTTTTCAAGTTGTCGATCATCCGCTTGGTGCGAATGGTAAGGGATTCGATCTGCATTATGCTGTCCAGTTCCTTTCTGCAAAGTACTCCCCAGAGATGCAGGTATCAATAAACTTGACCTGCTCCATAGAGGGGTGTACTCCGTTATCGCGGCACGACTGAATGATCGTCGGCATGATCTCCCTGGTGAAATAGGCGTGGTTGTCCATAATACGCTGATTTTTCAGCACTTTCTGATCCACCGCCGTCTTCACACCCATGAGAATATCGAAGATGACCGGATCACTGCCGATGGGCGGCGGGCTGGCTTTGATGCGCTTATGGGTACGCATATATTTGGCATCGCCACCGTATTTGGTACAGAGCATTTGATCCCGCAGATTCTGCTGGGCGGCGGCTTTGCGGATTCGTTCCAGCGCCTGGATCTGCTCCTTCATCTCATCAGCTGTCAATTCCTCGATGTTTTTCTTTTTGAAGATCCGCTTCAATTCTTCTAAGAGCGTGATATACTCCGGGTCTTTGGGGTCGAGACTGCGCTCCAACTCCTGCCGGGTCTTTTCCAGTGTCTCCTGGTATTGGTCCGCAATGACCATCTCGTCCTCTGAAACTTTGCGGAAGGTAAACTCAATCTGATCCAAGGCGATGTTCAGGATGCCGGACATATCTTCAATATTCTGCAGTTTCTCCTTGAGGTTCACCAGGTTGATCCGGTTATTGACCTCGCTGAGCAGAGCATGGAGGTTGTCCATGGTAAACCACTGGGCCAACTCCTCATAGCCGAATAGCTGCATGAGATTGAACAGTTCCTTACAGGTCTCCAGCGCTTTGCGCAGATTATACAACTCCTGCTTATCGTCCAGTGCGGTGATCTGCTGGGAGAACAACTCCGCATTGTCTGTGGCATAGAGGAACAGCTTCTGCTGGGCCGCCCGCAGCTCCCGCTCTACTTCCTCCTGAGATTTGAAGATGTTGTTGTACCTCTGAAACTCGTCGCCCAGTTCCGCCTGCAATTCCTTGAAATACGCCTGATTGGTCTTATCAAACTCGGCTCGGATGTCGGCAAAGTCGACCACATAGCCATAGCGGAAGGACTTATAGGGGCGGTTCACACGAGTCAATGTCTGGAGCAAATTGTGATCCTTGATGATACGGCCCAGGTATTGCTTTTTCAGTCTGGGTGCGTCAAAACCGGTTAAAAGCATATTATAGACAACGAGCAGATCGATCTTGCCTTTCTTGAAATCGTCCGTGTATCCACGGCGAGTCTCCTTGTCCTCCACATCGTGAAGAATCAGCACATGGCTGACCTCGGTGTATTGCTTTAGTTTCTGATCCACCATCCGCGCCTGATCGGAGGAATCGCAGACAATCATCCCGCCGATGGTAGGATCACCCATGGCAATACGGCTGTGCAAGAAATCATCGACAATGTACTCCACTAACGCTGATACATACTTGGGGTGCGCATAGACATCCTTCTTTTTCAGCGACCCTTTCCGCGCCTCCAGTTCTTCCAAGACTGCGTTAAGTCTTGTGCGGTATTCGGTCTTGATACCTTCGCGAATCAATTTCAGCGTATAGCCGTCTGCAATAGAGCGGTTATAGTAATATTTGTGGATGTATTCTCCAAAGACATCCTTCGTGTTATAGCCATCGCCGATCAGTGGCGTACCGGTCAAAGCGATCATCACCGCTTCCCGGTCGGATGCCATGAGGTTTGCCAAAAAGGAACCCTTGGGACTGTAACTCCGGTGAGCCTCGTCCAGGAAGTAGATCCGTTGCACATTCACATCATAGTCCGCTTTCCGGACGATGGACTCAGAGGAAAACTTCTGGATATTCACCACCGTGATGGTATCCTCACCTGTATTGTTGGCCGTGCCAATCGTGCGGATGTTCTGAATAAATTCCTCCTTGGAGTTTACTTTCTCCACATGAAGACCACGAGCAGTAAATTCATCTCCTGCCTGGGTCAGTAAATCCAAACGATCAACGATAAAATAGAACTTCGTGATTTTCCCCTGCCGCTGATAGTAGTCCCGAAGATAACGGACATTGTGGAACGCCAGAGCGGTTTTCCCACTCCCTTGGGTATGCCAAATAATACCATGCTTGATGCCGGCATCCAGCTTCTTTTCAATTGCCAGCGTAGCAAAAAACTGTGGGTATCGCATAATGTGCTTTTGCAGTGTCTTGATACCATCCTTATCTGTGCGTTCCACATAGGCAAAGCCGTATTTCAGGAGTTTCAAAAAGCGGACAGGCAGAAATAGTGAAGTTAATATCCGATTTGTCGGCGTTAACTCGCTCAGATTTGTCTGATATTCCTTGGTCCCGCGGATGGATGCAAGGTTGTTGTCTCTAAGAATTAACTCCTCCGCCACTTCCTGTAAAACGGGGATCATCGTTTGAATCTGTGGATCTTCCTCACGGAAACGGTTAAAAAACAGTTTTTCATAGCTACTGGAGGCATAGAACGCTCCCGTGATAGGTTCTACCTCAGAGTCATCGTACTCCATGTTGTTGGAGAACACCATAATCTGCGTTATATTCGCAAAGCGTCGAAAGATCTTCTTCTCAAATCGGCTGTTGATTCGCTTGTGCTCCGCAATGATTCCGTCCCGGTTATTGGGCTTTTTGACCTCAATAAAAGCCAGGGGCAGGCCATTGATCAGGAGTGTGATATCCGGCCGAAATTCATCATCTCCGTTTCGATAAGGAAGTTCTGTGACAACATGGTATGTATTCCGTGAAGTATCATCCAGGTCAATGATCCGCAAACCGTCAATGCCATCCAAAAGGATCTTGTAGAATGCACGGCCCAGATCGTCATTAGCCAGTTTGATTGTAAGTTCTTCAATCAAGTGATCAACTTCCAAAACTGAAAGCTTTCTTCCGTTCAACTGGTTGACAGCGTTATGCAGCAGCCCTCTAAAAATATTTGTGTCTGGGCAGATTTCGCCTTTGTACTGTTTCAGTGGACGATAAATATACCCAAGACGAGTTAGGTGCGCAATCGCCGGAATTTTGACGCGTGAATTCTCATTGTGGGCCATACTTGTCACCCCGTTTTCTCCCAAACTTATAGTTATTATATCAGGGTTTTTCAATTTCCTCAATCCAACAATATACGCACAGACAAGTTTTCATTTTGTAAGCAAGACCTTTGCAACAGTGTTGACAAAGAACCTCCCATTTACAGAAGTCCCTTGCTCCGCTATACTGAATGCAGAAAAACAAAATGGGGGTGCGGGCAATGGCAGGCGGATCTGCGCCGGGTACTACCGGCGATACGATGGCAAAACAGTCTATGTGATCTCCACGGCCACAGATGCCGACACCGGCAAGGAAATTGTCATCTGGACCGCCTATCCCTTCGCGGATGTCCCCAAGTACTATACCTCCAGCAAAAAGTCCTTCTGCGCATTCGTGGAGGTGAACAGGGAACGAAAAGCCAAGTACAAGCGGCTGATGAATATGAAGATCTCAGAGGCCGTCATCGAAAGGCTGGAAGACGAGGGCTTCCGGGGGCCAGTGCGGAAAAAGCAGAGACGGCAGTTGGAGGAAGAATACGACTCCCGCGAATATCAGCAGTCTCTCACCTACCTCTCATACGCCAAGGACCTGTGCGAGAACTATAACTTTGACCGGAGCAAATATCGCCTCTGCGTGAAAGAAAAGAGGTTCGCCGCCATCACCAGAAGTGACTTCGCCAAGTTGAAAGAGGATCTGCAGTTTCTGGACAATTCCCTGAAAACAGTCCTGTCAGAATACCGGGACTACTTTCGGGAGCGGTTCGTGGAGGGCCTGTCTATCCGCAAATACGCTGAGGCCCACCAACTCAACCGGGGCAGCGTGGACTACCTGCAAAAAAAGTTTTTCTCTGCCTTGGCCCGGCTTCTGAAAGAGCGGGACGAGGCAGAGGGCAAATGCCGCCTGCGGAAACCAGCACAAAATTGAACTGACCTAACACCAAGCGGAGCGTCTGCTGACAAAGCAGGCGCTCCGTTTTTCTGTCAATCATATGTCAAAAAGATGTACTTTCTGCAATAGAAAGTGGAGGGGAAAATCAGACGGCAATCTGCACGTGTGTCAATTCTATGTCACACAGTAAGTATCCTCGGGAAAGAAGTAGAGGGGAAGTTGGAGGTATGAGATTCCAGAGGCTCTGTTCATCGGCAAGACCACTAAATCAAGGCGTTTTGTTTTAGTCATATCTCCGAATTTTATTCTCGGGGGTTGTCAAAACGGCTCGATCTTCCCCTATACAAATGGGAGAAAATTTTGAATAGGAGGTCGTTATTGTGAAGGAATCCAGTTACAAAAGCTACGATGACCTGCCGCTGTTTATCAATGCGGAGACAGTGGCAAAGGCACTGGGAGTTTCCATCTCCAGTGCATACGAACTGATGCACGAGCCAGGCTTCCCAGTATTGAAGGTAGGCAGCCGCATGGTGGTTCCCAAGGAAAAATTTATAACATGGGTATCTGCACAGACAGGAGGTATTTAGGAATGAAGTACTCTCCCATAAAACGCGATGTCAGTAAATACCGATTCGCTCTCCCCAATGATATCTGGACACAAGATCTCAAGCCCCCGGCGTTTGCAGCGCTGGCCTATCTCCAGTACCGGCGCTGCAGAAAGTTCAGCAGCGTCATCACACTGGAGGAATTAGCAGAGCGCACTCGCATGAGCGTTGAGATGGCGAAGGCCTGTGTCGAGGCTCTTATCAATCATAAACTGCTCACTGTCGACCTCGTCCCGCTCCTGCCCAATATAAAAGGCGGCAAATTCTTCACCGTGCCTGATGAAGTGTTTTACCTGGGGCTGGGCCACGGAGCGATCACAGTCTATGCATACCTACTGTGCTGTGAAGACCGCCGCACGCACCAGTGCCATCCCAGCTACAAAACCATCTCCACTGCAGTCGGTCTTTCCATCAACACCGTGATGAAACACATCAACAAATTGGCAGAGCGGCAGTTCATCGCGGTGGAACGCACCTCCTACATGGATGCCAACGGCATGAAGTGGAACGGCAACAATCTCTACACGATCCTGCCCATCCAACAGGCAGCGGATGCGTTCTATCAACGGCAGATAGACAAACTGGAACTGGCAACGGAGCGCCAGCGTGTAGCGAAACTCCTGCGCGAGCAGGAAAACCCCGCGTGACCGCCTGTGGGCCGCTGTGTGGCCTCCTGCTGGGAGGGGCAGAGTCCCCTGCCCCTCCCAGCAGGTTCAGGCCGGTGTGGGCCGGTTGTGGGAGGCACTGCGGCACAAGGCTTCCGGCCCTTTTGGAACGGAACCGAGGGGCGAAAGAAAAAGCAGGAGAAAGCCCTGGCGCTTTTATGGCGCCTGGGCGGTCACTTCCGCCCGCAGTGCGGGCGGTTTCCGGGGACGGAGGCTGACGCTTTTTCAGCCAACTAAACCTGCGATTGACGCTGTTTCCGGAAAAACAGGCGTATTTCCCCGCCGTTAAGGGATATGCGCTGACGCTGCAACGGATTTAGGAGGTATTTGAGAATGGGAGAAAATAGACACAAGCACACCGTTTGGATGGATGACGCCGTGTGGGATCAAGTGGAATCGCACTACCAAAGGGACAACTGCTCCACCAGAAACGAATTTATCGAGAAGGCCATCCGATTCTACTCCGGTTACCTGGACGCGGAGTCTGCCGATGCCTATCTGCCCCGGGTCCTCGCCGATGTACTGGAGGGAAAGCTGGGCGCCCTGGGCAAACGGATGGGCCATCTGCTGTTCAAGTTGTCGGTGGACCAGAACCTCATGGGGAATGTCCTGGCCGCCGGCATAGACATTGACCTGGATCAGTTGCGGAAAGTCCGCGTCCGGTGCGTCAAAGAGGTGAAGGAGACCAACGGCGAGATCAGCTTCGAAGACGCCGTCCGCTACCAGAAGGGGGCTGAGTGATGACCGGATTGATTCAGAAGTCGGGCTACATCAAGCCGGGAAACGGCGGCGGTCACTATGCCGAATACATCGCCACCCGGGAGGGCGTAGAACTTCTCGAGTCTCCATCCTCCTCCCATGAGGGTAGCGGCTACCTGGAATACATGGCCCAGCGTCCCCGCTCTCACGGCCTGTTCTCCGCCGGCGGTCCCGCCGGTCTGGAAAAAACCATGGAGGAGATCAACGGGCATACCGGGCCGGTGTGGACCTTTGTTTACTCTCTGAAACGGGAGGACGCCCACCGGCTGGGCTATGAGAACAGCGAGAACTGGCGGAAGTTATTGCTGGCCCATCAGACAGAATTGGCGACAGCGATGAAAATTCCGCCAGGCAGTTTTCGTTGGTGTGCCGCCTTTCACGATGAAAAACACCACCCCCATATCCACATGATGGTCTGGTCGGCGGACCCCAAGCAAGGATTTTTAACGGAAAAGGGCATCGAGAAGATGCGCTCCCAGCTGTCCAATGAGATCTTCCGGGACGAACTGCTGTCTCTCTACCAGAAGAAAGATCTGTCCTATCAGCAGGTGAGGGACGCCGCGATAGAGGCCATGGGGCGGCTCATTCGGGAGATGGAGACAGGCCTGTGCCATAGCCCGGTCATCGCAGAGCAGATGGAGACGCTGGCCGGGATGCTGGAGGAGCACAAAGGCAAGAAGGTCTACGGCTACCTGAAGAAGCCGGCAAAGGCCCAAGTGGATGCCATCGTGGATGAACTGGCCAAGGTTCCCGAGGTGGCCGAGTGCTATGAACAGTGGAATCAACTCCGGGACGAGCTGGAGCGTTACTACAAGGATTCACCCAGAGAACACCTGCCCCTCTCCCGGCAGAAAGAGTTCAAGGCCATCAAGAACATGGTCATCCGGGAGGCGGAACGGCTCCGGCTTGGCACGTTCACTTTCGAGGATACCCGCATGCGGGATGAGGTGGATGAGGATCAGGATGCGGCGTACTTCGCCTGGAACTCCAGCTGGCGGATGGCCGAAATCTACCAGAGCGCCAAGGAGGTGCTGGAGGAGTATGAAAATCCAGAGGAAGAAAAAGCGGAGCAGATGCAGGTACTGGAGCAGCTCTGGCAGGGAGGTTTCCCCCTGGCCGCCTATCAGCTGGGCAAGTGCTGGCGGGATGGGCGGGGCGTCCTTCCCGACGATGAGCAGGCGGAACTGTGGTTCCGGTGGGCGGCGGAGGCGGGGTATGACTTCGCCCAGTACGCGCTGGGGAAGCTTCTGCAAAGTCAAAACCGAACGGGCGAGGCAGTATCCTGGTATGAAAAAGCGGCGGCGCAGGGAAACTCCTGGGCCGCCTACCGCTTGGGAAAGCTGTATCTGGAAGGGAAAGATGTCCCGAAAGACGTGCCAAAAGCGGTGGCCTATCTCACCGACTCCGCCGAACAGAGAAACCAGTACGCCCAGTACACTCTTGGAAAACTGTATCTCACCGGACAGGATGTCAAACAGGACTGGGAGCAGGCCTGGACGTATTTCTATGAGTCGGCGGAACAAGGAAACGAGTACGCCGCCTTCTTTCTGGAGCACTTCGACCAGGCGGGCAGGCCCAATGTGTTCCTGTCGGCCACCAAACTGCTCCACCACCTGGGCCAGATCTTCCGGGAGAACTCGGTGCCTCCCGCCGCTCCGGTGGGACAGCAGGTGGACCGAAAGCTGCGGCGCAAGATACAGGAAAAGAAGATCGCCATGGGCCACAAGCCGGATGACCATGAGGAGGAGCAGAACCAGGGCGGAATGGTCATGGGCGGGATGTGACCCCCTCAAAAATTACGGCACAGTAAACAACAAAAGCCTTCGGACGCGGAAACCCAGTGGGATCTGACAGCAAAACTAACCGTCCAAATGATAACTTTTTGATAATAGTTCGCCGTGCCTCTGGCTATTTCCTGTTTCTGTGGTATGTTGTGTTGCTGAGGAGGGATGACCATGACAACCAATCAACCCCCAGTCCAGCGGTGCCAATACTGCGGCAGTGATGACCTTGGCCTTGGCTGGCAGCACGGAGAGGCGCTGGTGACCTACAAAAAGCATGGACTCCTGGGCAGCCGGCTTCGGTATCTGATCTGCCGCCGCTGTGGAGCCGTGGTGTATCAATGGGTAGCGGAGCCCCATAAGTTCCCACCTATCAAATGAGTCACTCAGAAATTGCGCCGCAAATCAAAGATAAACTCTGGAGGTGAGCAGCATGGCAAAGCGAAGACCATCCGGCGACGGCATGGTTAGGAAACGGGAAGATGGCCGTTGGGAGGGCCGAATCGTCATCGGCCACAAGAGCAATGGCGACTCCATCTTCCGATATATCTACGCAGATACCCAGAAAGAACTGACCGCCAAACTCCGGCAGAACATCGACGCCTATCAGGGAGTGGACCTGACGGAGGAAAGCAGAATGACGCTGTCAGAGTGGCTGGACCGATGGCTGGAGCAGATGTCACTCACCCTACGGCCCGACACCCTGAAACGGTACCGGGGCGACATGGACCGCCATGTCAAGCCCCGCCTGGGGCAAAAGAGGCTCACGCAACTCACCGCTGAAGACCTGCGGGAATTGTACCGCTTCCTTCTGGAGCAGGGGCGAATTGCCCCTCGGCCCGGCCAGGGCCCCGGCCTCTCTCCCGCCACCGTCCGCGGTATACACGCCGCCCTCCACCAAGCCCTCCAAGCGGCGGCAGATCAGTGCCTGATACCCAACAACCCTACCAAACAGATGGACCCGCCTAAAATCACCCACAAACCCATGAAAATTCTAAACGAGGAACAGATGGACACTTTCCTGGCGGCGGTGGATGGCAATGAAATCTGGCGAGATTTCTTCTACACGGAGCTGACCACCGGCCTGCGGCTGGGCGAGATCTGCGGCCTGATGTGGAGCGACTTCGATGGGCGGAAGGGCACTCTCAGCGTCTCCCGCACCCTGCACCAGGAAAAAGGCGGGCGGCTGACAGCCGGGGACACCAAGACCTACGCCGGGACCCGGACCATCCTCCTGCCCACCAGCACGGCGGAACGGCTGCGGCTGCGAAAAAAGACTTCCTACTCACCTTGGATCTTCCATGACCCATTTCGCCCGGAAGCCCCGCTGAACCCCGGCACCGCATATCGCCAACTGAAAAAGATCCTGCAGGAGACTGGACTGCCTGAGCTCAGATTCCACGATTTAAGGCACACCTTCGCCACCCACGCTCTGGCCAGCGGGGTGGATGCCAAGACCTTGTCCGGCATCCTGGGCCATACCAAGGCCAGCTTCACCCTGGACATCTACACCCACACCACCGGAGATATGCAGAAACGGGCGGCGGAAATTGTAGGCGGCTTCCTGACCGACTACTTAGGAGAGGAGATGGCCCCGTGGCAAAACGCAGAAAACACGGCGACGGCAGCGTCCGTCTGAGAAAGGACGGCCGTTGGGAGGGCCGGGTGGTCATCGGCTACGATGAGAAGGGGCTGCCAAAGACGAAGAATGTCCTTGCTAAGACGAAAACGGAGTGTGCGGCAAAGCTGAGGGCCCTGCGGGAGAGACTGACACCTCCCGCCCCTGAAGTTCCTAAGGCCGACCTCTCCCTGGGAAACTGGCTGGATCACTGGTACCAGGACTATAAGAAGGCAACCCTCCGGCCCAACACCCAAATGTCCTACGAGCGGCGGATCTATCAGCACATCATTCCTGCCCTGGGCAATATCCAGCTGGACAAGCTGACCACCGGGGACATCCAGCAGTTCTATACCCATCTCAAGCAGAACGGCAGACTGCTGCGCAAGGAGCTCTATGGTACAGGTCTCTCCGATCAGACTATCCGAGGCATCCACACCACCCTCCACGCAGCCCTGGACAAGGCAGTGGAAGAAAAGCTGATCTTCCGCAACCCCGCAGACAGCTGCAAACTTCCGCCTGTCAAGGGCAGAGAAATGAAGATCCTGACCCCAGAGGAGATCCAGCGGCTGCTGATCCAGGCCAGGGAGGACGGCTGCTACGAGCTGCTTCTCTTGGAACTGGCCACCGGCCTGCGCCGGGGCGAGATCCTGGCTCTCCAATGGGATGACCTGAATTTCCGCACCGGGGCTCTGCGAGTAGAGCGGCAGGTACACCGAGTAAAAGGCGAGCTGGTGGTATCTCCTCCCAAGACTAAGGCAGGCAATCGGACGGTCCTTCTCCCTGCTCCTGTCTTGAAGGTCTTAAAAGCCTACCAGAAAACTGTCCACTCCCGCTGGATGTTCCCCTCTCCGGTCAAGGAAGACTCCCCTATGGACCCGGCCGCCGTCCGAAAGCGGCTCCAGACCGTACTGGAGCGGGCGGAATGCAAGCGTCTGAGGTTCCATGATCTTCGGCACACTTTCGCCACCGCCTCCCTGGAGCACGGCATGGACATCAAGACCCTGAGCACCATCATCGGCCATGTGTCCAGCACCACCACGCTGAACACCTACACCCACGTCACCGACGCTATGCGGCAGAACGCGGCGGATAAGATCGACCGGGGGATCGGGAGAGCCGAATCGAAACCCAGACAAGAATCCGCCCCCCAGAAGCCAGTCCCCAGCACCTTCCAGGCCCACAAGGGACAGCGGCGCAAACCGGGTACCGGATGCGTCAGCCAGATCAACGGCCATCTGTGGGAGGGCCGCTACTCCCCCATCGTCAACGGCAAGCGCATGGCCCGGAACATCTACGCCAAAACGGAGGAGGAGTGTGAGGAAAAACTGGCAGAACTGATCCGGGAAATGAAGGCGGAGATCGCCGCCGGGAAAAAACAGGCAAAACAGAAAAGTGCGGCAAGTTGACCGGGAGAACCTGACGTATTGCACAAACGGGCCTCCAAGGGCAAAGCGCCCTCGGAGGCCCATCTTTTTCCTGTCTGTGGCTTGTTCTGTGGTCAAAGGCAAAAGCTAAAATTCAAACCGCCAGAAATAGTTGCAAAAAGCAAAGAAAACGTCCGCTTTTCAAGCAAAAAGCGGACGTTTTGTGGAGCTGCTGGGCGGATTCGAACCGCCGACCTCATCCTTACCAAGGATGCGCTC
>ERZ779840.690-NODE-690-length-36897-cov-9.522800_pt1 | contig 36897 bp, 35 predicted proteins | sample MGYA00511561_ERZ779840 | MGnify/ENA primary metagenome ERZ779840 (study PRJEB29588, sample SAMEA2162036) | human gut metagenome | biome: human gut; feature: human-associated habitat; material: faeces | place: Denmark | collected 2008/2010 ...
TAAACTTTTCCTCTCTTTCTTATAGTATTATCAAAGTAAATAATTTTATTAATACACATGGCTTATGATGTCATATGCTTGCAATATCATAATACCACAAATTATCATGTTTGGAAATAAAATTTATTCAAAAAAGTCTATTTCTATTAAACCTTAACAAGTTAAAAATAAAAAAAGAACTCTTAAAATAAGAATTCTTAATTAAAAGTATTAGACTTCACTATTTAATAACTAGTCTCTTAAAGCCATACGGGCTTCTTTATAATTAGGATATCTAATACTTACTTCATTCCAAAATCTATTAGAGTGATTAGCCTCTTTAAAATGACTAAGTTCATGTACTATAACATAATCTAATAAAGTTATATCTTTCTTTATTAATTCACTATTTAAAGTTACTATATTATTACCTCTATTACATACACCCCACCTAGTAGTCATTTTTCTAATTCTAATACTAAATTTAGGTAGATAATCAAAAAACTGACTCCAGTACTCTACTCTTTCTTGATATATTCTTAGACATTCATCATGATAAAACTTTTCTAACATTTTTTCATTTTTAACAATAATTAAGTCATCTTCTAACTTATATTTTTTTATTGATTCATCATATAAAATAGTATATTTCTTACCTAGATAGTAATAAAAACTATCTTTTTCATTTTGTTCTAACTGATGATTATACATTCTTTCTAAAGATTTTCTATTCTTTTCTAAAATACTATTTATCTCACTTAAACTTACTCTCTTATTACAAGTTACATAGATATTTAAATCTTCTTTAACCCTAATATATAAGTTTTTATTATTTTTATGTTCAATTATTACTGGTACTTCTTGATTATTTATTAATATGGTCATTTTAAAACCTCCTCAAGTATTATAGCATGTTTTAGTTAGTACCAGTTAATTTATATATTTCTTGTTTTTCTAATTCTTTTAAAGATTTTTTAGGTGTTGGCAACTTTTCTGGCATTGTTCCACCATTCTTCGCAATAACTTCTCTAATATTTTTTCCAATATTGTAGTGTGTTTGATTTGCTTCTTCTTCGCCATAAATATTATCTTTTTTAAGCTTTGACTCTGTTTGCGTAATTCTAAATAGATTAGCAGCTAATTCTTCACTGCCCATATTATCTAGAATATCTTCACGATATCTTAATTTTTTTCTTTTAGCAATATCATTGGCCGTTTCACCATTATATAAACCTCTATATCCAGCATTATGAAACTTATCAAAATTTTTAACACCACAACTTTTAGCAGTTTGATTTAAAGAATAGTTACCTTTTCTAGTTAAATTTCTTTGATAAAAACGTTTTTCATCTTCCGTTAAATTAATATATTCTTTTTCAGTTAATTCTTGTTTCCTTGTTTGAACTGCAAAGTAAGTTTGTCCTAAAGCTACAATCTCTTTGCTAGGGTCAGCATTTTGAACTATCAAATAACAAGCATACCTTGATAATTCATAGTCTATTATATTTCTATTAGCACCATTTGCTAATTCAATTATTTTATTAACTTCAATAAAATGGTCACTTACAACTGCCTTAGAATTTTCACAAGCATTTTTGGCATTATCTAATACATTGCAAAATTTATCCCACTTTTTATATCCTAATGTACTCTGTAATTCACGTGCATACCAATATTCATTTCCGTAATCATCTATATGTTTAATATTTTCAAAAATTATTTCATTATATTTACTTATTTCGTTCATATATTCTCCTTGTATTTTATTAATAATTTTAAAGCCATATGGTCTTCTATTTGCAAACTAGCCAAATTATATCAACAATTAGTAAATTAATCAAGCAATTATATTAGTATTTTTAACATTTTTCCAATGCCGAAAAAATGTTTTACATTTATTAGACAAAAACACATTATTTAACCCTAAAATTTTTCAAACATTATATTTCAATATTTTCTAGTTTTTACCTAGCTTCATAACATTTTCCCCAAGCGGGGAAAATGTTTTACATTTGCTATACACACATAAAAAAAGACAGCCCCTAAGCTGCCAACATAATTAAGTCTAAAACAAACCTTATTTGATTAGATAACATAAATGTAATTAAAACCCCTGTAATTAGAAAAGGTCCAAAAGGTATCTCTCTTTCTTGTTTCTTAACAACATAATAACTAGCGTAAGGCAAAGCCAAGAAAGAAGCAATAATTAAAGATACAAACGCTAATCTTAAACCTAGAGTACACCCAATAAAGAAAGCTAACTTTATATCTCCCCCACCTAAAGACTCTCTTTTAAAAGCTTTATCTCCAAATAACTTAACTAAGTACATAAAGATAAACATTACTAACCCTGATATAATTAAATATAATCCCTTTATAGTCCCTAAGAATACAAAATTAGTAATAATACTTAAAGTAATTGCTATAATTAAAGGTTCATCATTAATAATTAAGTACTTAAAATCACTTACATAAATAATAATTAATAAAGAACTAATAATAATACTCATAAAAAAATCATAATTAAAACCATATAAATAGTAAGATAATGCAAACAAAGTACCAGATAATATTTCTATTAACATATAACTTATTGGTAACTTAGTATGACAATTCTTACATTTACCTCTTTGTATAATATAAGATACTATAGGTATTAATTCATACCAACTAAGAGTATGATTACACTTCGAACAATGACTTCTTGGTACTACTATTGATTCATTATTAGGTAATCTATCTCCTACTACCATATAGAAAGAGCCTAAAACGGCTCCTATTATAAACATATATACTATTATTATCATCCTGCAAGCTCCCCGTACATATCAAACATAGGCACAATAACTGCTAATATTATACCTCCTACAACTATTGCTAATCCCGCAATTAAAATAGGTTCAATCAACGCTTTTAAATTACTTACTATTGCTCTATGTTGTTCTTGATAATATTGACTTACTTTATCAAGCATTTGAGCAAGTTCACCAGTTGATTCACCAGTTACAATCATATAATAAGCAACACTTGGTACTGCCCAATGATCTTTAAAAGCTGTACTTATTTTATCACCTCTAGCTATATTATCAATAGTTGTAGCCATAATTTCTTTATAAATTTCATTATTAGTTATCTTACTTAAAATATCAATACTCTCAGTAATAAAGACATTATTCTTTAATAACGATGCAAAAGTCTTTGTAAATACCGTAATCTCATTATAAATGATAATATCTTTAATTACGGGAGTCTTCATAAGTATTACTTGAACTGTTCTTCTAAAAGCTTTTATCTTCTTATAACAATATATAAATGTACCTACAACAGCAATAATTCCTAGTAACATTACGGAATAGTTCTTCGTTAAGAAATTACTTAAATCAATAATAAACTTCGTTAACCCCGTTAATTTCATCCCATTACTTTCATATATCTTCGTAAATTGTGGTACAACATATAAAATAATGAAAACAACTACGCCAATGGCAAATATCGATACTATTATTGGATAAGTTAACGCACTTACCATTTGTTTATTAGTAGAATCTATTTCCGTATAATATGAAGCCATATCATCCAATGTTGCTTCTAAATCTCCAGTAGCTTCCGCAGCTTTTAACATATTAATTAATAATGGAGGAAATACTCCCGATTGCTTCTCTAACGCATTAGAAAAACTATTACCTAGCGTTAGTTCATACGCTATTGCTTGCATAGTTTGTTTTTTAGATTTACTACCCATTTGATTCATTAAAATCTTAATAGAATCAGTTAAGGGAATACCTGATTTAATGTAAGTTGATAACTGCGTTAGCCAAAATATTAAATCTTTATTCTTCCACCTACTAGGCAACATAGCTGACTCCCCAAATATAAAGTCAATCCATTTATTATTTTCAATACTATATACTTCATATCCTTCATTTAAAAGGAAGGAGTTAACATCCATTTTTGAAAATCCCGTAAACTTACCATTAATGAACTTACCATTTTGGTCTTTTACTTTAAAGAGATATACTTTTGGTGTCGTTGCTTTAGCAGCATCAGGACTAGCTAATTCAATTTGTAATTTTCTTCTTGTCTCTTCTAAACGCTCTAACTCTTTTTGATAAATACCTAAGGCAATTTTTATTTCCCTAGACATTTCATTTAAATCCATTTCAAAGAAACTCTTCTTCTTTGGTTTTAAAACTTTATCATTATCATCAAAACTTTCTTTAGAGAACGCATCTTTTTTCGCCGTTGGGTCGTCAACTTTAGGGTTAGCTAAACTAGGAAATAACGCTTTATAACAATAAATTATCCCATTAACACCCATAACAACTATTTGTACAAAACTAGCTAAAAGCTCAAAAATACCTACATAAACGCAGTAAAATATATCAGTTATAATATTACTATGCGGATCAAACGGTTCACGTGGTTTCTTTTCTTTCTTCTCTTTAACTTTCTTAGGAGGTTCAACTACTGGTTCGGGAATATTATTAATTGTTGGTAATATATCGTGATTCATTAGGTCCTCCTCTATTATCTAGATTATATCATAATTATTATTTTTGTTAAATCTTTTTACGTATTTTTTTCATATAATAATATAGGTGATTATTTATGTATGGAAGTAATTTAGGTGGTATCACTAATAATCTTAGTATATCCAAGGTAATTAAAGGTATATCAAAAACTCTAAATATTGCTAATCAAGTCATTCCCTTATATCAACAAGTTAAACCCATAATTAACAATGCATCATCAATTCTCTCCGTTTTTAAAGAATTTAATAGTAATGATGATAAGAATACTACATCAAATTCAAGTAACAATATTAAAACTACACCCAAAGTATTAACAAATACTCTCCCCGAAAAAAAAGAGTTAGTAGCAAATGGTCTACCAACATTCTTTCAATAATCTTTTTAAATCATGTTTTTCTTTAATTAACTCTAAGCGTTTACGAATATTTTTTTTCGGTATTTTTTGATAAATATCTTTATTAGTATTAATTAAATATTCATAATATTCTTTTTTATCTGGTTTAGGAATACCATATTTCATAACTTTCAAAGCCCATTTACGTGGTGTTCTATTAAAGTAAGTTATGACATTATATATACCATGCTCTAGTACTGTTACCTCATCTTGTAAGTAAAAGCCCATACTTTCTACATAATCTCTTAATTCGTACAAGTTATTATTTGAACTTAGAACTAAGTTTTCTATTCTTTCTAAACATCCCGTATTTAAAATATCAATAATGGTCTTAGTCCCCATCCCACTTATAATTATGGTATCTAAATCATTTGTATTAACATCCTCTAATCCATTAGTTAAAATAGTTTTAATATTTAATTTAGCTTTAATAATATTTTTTTTAGCTTGATTTAAAGCACTTTCTTTAATATCCGTAAGAATAATACTTTTTACTAAGTGTTCTTTAGTTAGATATATTCCTAGGTATCCATGGTCGCATCCAATATCAATAGCCTGAGCTCCTTTAGGTACAAAGGACGCTACAGCATTAAGTCTCTTACTTAACATTAGTCTTGTAAGAAGTCTTTTAACTTTTTAGCACGGGATGGATGTCTTAATTTTCTCAAAGCTTTGGCTTCAATTTGTCTAATACGTTCACGCGTAACGTTAAACTTTTTACCTACTTCTTCTAAGGTATGACTAGTTCCATCAACAAGTCCAAATCTTAATTCTAAAACTTCTTGCTCTCTTTCTTGTAATGTTAATAAAACACTTTTAATTTCTTCTTTTAAAATTTCATTTGTTGCATATTCTTCTGGCGACATACTACGTTCATCTTTAATGAAATCCCCTAAATGTGAATCATCTTCTTCTCCAATTGGAGTTTCTAATGATACAGGATCTTGACTTATCTTCATAACTTCACGGACTTTATCTACACCTATACCCATTTTCTTAGCAATTTCTTCTTCACTTGGCTCTCTATTTAATTCCAAGGTTAATTGTCTTTGAACTCGAGCCATTTTATTTATAGTTTCAACCATATGAACTGGGACACGAATAGTTCTTGCTTGGTCAGCTAGGGCACGAGTAATAGCTTGTCTAATCCACCATGTAGCATAAGTTGAAAATTTAAATCCCTTATCATAGTCAAATTTTTCAACAGCTTTCATTAAACCAATATTACCCTCTTGAATTAAGTCTAAGAAAAGTAATCCACGCCCAACATATCTTTTAGCAATCGAAACAACTAAACGAAGGTTAGATTCCGCAAGTATTCTTTTGGCATCTTCATCCCCTGAGGCTGCCGCAATTGAGTACTTCATTTCTTCATCAGATGATAATAGTGGAATCTTACCTATTTCTTTTAAATACATACGAACAGGATCATTAATATTAACATCCTTTGTTAACTCTTCATCACTTAAAACAACAGCTTCTTCCTTAGCCTTAGCACCCCCACTAGTCTCATTATCATCAGTAATAATATCAATATGATTCTCAATTAATAAATTATATAATTCATCTAATGAATCAGCATCAATATCTAACCCCTTTAAATGTTCCGCTAAAACCTCATAAGTAATATATCCTTGTTTCTTACCTACTTCTAATAATTCCTTTTCTCTATCCTTTAAACTTTTAATTTCTTCCACCTCACACACTTCCTTTTTTAATTTCTGTTATTCTTTTAGCAATATCTAATTGTTTAGCTTTATCTAGTTCTTGTTTTAATTCTATCCTTAATTTGTTGATTTGATCTTCTTTGGTCTTTTTATTTATTGCTTTAATATAACCTTGCAATGATTCTTCACTTAAATCTTCTTCAGTACTAGCAATTCTTATTGCGTCTGCGCTTACTTCCTCATTAGCTTCAATATAACTAATAAAATCTGCAACATTTATATTACCATGTTTTCCTGCATAATACACTATCTCATTTGCAATTGTTCTATATACCTTGTTTTCAAAAAATCCCAGTTGATACTGATAAATCTTTATATATTTTAAATCATTCATCATATAATACAAGACTTTTTCGCAAAATTTATCAAAATTTGTTCTTTTTTCCTGTATTTTAACCGGTTTTTGGAATATTTCTTTCGCTAATTCGTCCATTGGCTTAAGACTTTTTAGTTGTTCTCTTAAAACTTCAATATCTAAATTATATTCTTTACTTAGTTTTCCTAAGGTTACTTCGACTAATATTTTATCTTTTGAATTACTTAATTCATGTAAGACATTATTAATATACCCCGATAATTCCTCAGTATTTAAGGTATTAACATTTTCTTTTAATTTTTTAATTTTATAATCTAAGTAATCTATTGGATCTTCAATATTTTTTTGATAGCTTTCCGCCCCAAACTTTAAGATATATTCATCAGGGTCCTTGGCACCACTTAATCTTACTACTTGAGTTGTAATATTATTTTCTATTAATAACTCACCATTCTTTAAGGTAGCATTATCACCAGCCTCATCATTATCTAAACATAAGATTACTTTTGCTCGTAAATTCTTTAAAAGTTCAATTTGTTCTTTAGTCATAGCCGTTCCCATTAACGCAACAACATTTTTTAAGCCCGTACTATAAACTCTTATCGCATCCATTTGGCCTTCAACCACTATAATATAGCCTGACTTTTTAGCCATATCTTTAGCCCGGTGGTAATTAAATAAATTTTGTCCTTTTTTAAAAAGATATGTTTCTTTGGTATTAATATACTTTGCTTGGTCAGTCTCTCCTCGATATATTCTTGAAGAGTATCCAATTATATTTCCTTTATGGTCACATAAAGGGAATGTAATTCTTTTTGCAAAAGTATCATAGTATGTATTGTTACTAATATTAGTTAATCCTAAATTCTCTAACATACTAACATCATAATCTTTTTTCATTAAGAATGTGGTTAAAGCATTATAATCATCCTTTGATACTCCAATCCCAAAGTCTTTAATAATATCTTCATTTAAGCCACGTTCACTTAAGTACTTCTTTGCTTCTAACCCAATTTGAGAATTTAAATTATTTTGATAGTACTTATTAACTAACTTAAATAAGTCATATTCTTTTTGATACTTGGATACTACTTCCGTTTCAAAAGTATTATTAGTATGAAATCCTATCTTATCTGCTACTATCTTAACCGCTTCAATAAAACTTACATTTTCATAGTTTTGGACAAAAGTAAATACATTACCTGCTGCTCCACAAGCAAAGCACTTATAAATTTGTTTAGACACTGAAATACTCATACTAGGAGAATGGTCATCATGAAACGGACAAACACATTTATAATCTTTACCCTTTTGGGTTACCGGAATATAACTACCAATAATTTCTACGATATTACTATTACTACGTATTGCATTTATTTCTTCATTACTAATCCTTGCCATAAATTATCCCTCTAATAATATATATTACCGGTACACCCCTGATTTTCTTTTTTTTTTTCACAAAAATTGCAAAAAAATGCAAAACTTGACACTTTTTTGCATTTTTTGTGTAAAATTTTAACTTGTTTTTGCCGTTATGACGATTTGGCGGTCGGAATATTTTTTGCTACAAGTAACCAAAATTAAGTCACTTTCCAAGGTAAGTGGTTTGCTTTTAAATTTCAAGTATTTTTTTATAACTTGATATTTTTGGTTGTTATAAATTATTTTATCATTTACTTCTAAGTTATCTAAGTCATTAAATAACGCTAACGAACCAGTCCCACTATGGCCTAAAATTACTACTGGGTCTTGATAGTATATTTCAAGACCATATTTAAGACTATTATATTTACTATCTAAGTCATAGAAGCGATAATAAAATCCTATTTTAGGTATAGCTAAGTAATTACTATCACTTTCTATTTTAAGCCTTTGATTTATTGTAACTACTTCTTTTTTAGAAGGAATACTCTCATAGTTAATACTAAATATCAAACTTAAAAGAATAATTATCTTAAATATCATGTTTAATAATAATGAATAATATACTAATTACAGGATATATTAAGTACTGAAGATCAAAACTCATAGTATCTGGTACATATATCTCTTTTTCATTGTTCTTAATATCTTCTTCAGGTTCTTTGATATCTATCTCTTCGTTAGAACTCTTATTATCTTCCTTAATATCTAATTCTTTATTTTTTATATAATTAATTACCAAGGTTAAATCATTATCTTCTAACGTAACATTAAAACTATTACTTTCTATCCTATAACCCTCTTTATTAGAAGAAATAACTGTATAATCTCCTAAAAGCATATCTTTAAATGTTATATTTCCCTTAGAGTTAGATATCTTACATGCTACTTCTTCATTATCACTATTATAAAGACATACTTTGGTATTACTTAAAGTATTACCTAAATCATCTTTTAAATTTACTTTAATATTCTTTCTAATAACCTTATTTTTTAGATCAAGTATTAATGTATCTTCCCTAATCTTACTTAAATCAATAGTTTTATCTTCTACTAAAGTATAGTTCTTTAACCCCGATACTTGGCTTAATTTATATTTACCTATACCCATAGTAATCTTAGCTTGGCCATTGATATCCGTAATAAGTTCTAAAGAAGTATTATCATCACTTAAAATAAATTTAGCATTTTCTTCTGGTTTATAACTATCTAACTCCCCATAAGTTTTATTAATAATAATCTCTTTACTAGCTTCTTCTAAGGTTATATTTGCTATTGGATATTCATTATTATCATTTATTTCTACTTCATACTTAGTATTATCTTCTTTAATATTACAAGCATGTGATATTTGTTTAATATAGTATTTTCCATATCCTAAGTCTTTAGAAATAAATGATAAATCATCAGCATTAATTTTCTCTAATAATTCTCCAGTCTCTCTATATAACCCATAGATATTCTTCGTCCTAGAACTACAATTACTATAATACTTTAAGTCTTTACTAAATTTAGTATTAATATTTCCCCCAGTTACTTCAATATTCAATGTCTGTACATGAGAATAAATACTATTACTCTTAAAAGTCTTCTGACTATTATTTGCTAAATAAAGTTCATTAGCATTATTACTTATTTTCCTAAATTCGTATTTACTACTAAACTTCTTACTAGTGTCTATCTTTATCATATTACCCATAATTGTTAGATGAGCATTACTATTAGGAACAAAATCTTCTCTATCAAAAGAATACTCTTCATTTAGATTTAACTTAATAGTTTTATTATTAAAACTTGCTTCTTTAAGTCCTTCCTTAGATAGTCTTTCTATTTCTTCTAAGTAACTATCATACTTATCAGTCTTATTGCCATTCAAGGTACTGGTAAAATAAATATCAGCCTCCGGATCAACTGTTCTCCATATTAATACTTGAGCAGCTGCATACCATATTGGGTCTGTATGGTCTTTATACATGTATCCATAATACCCATAGCTTTCTATTTTTTTCCAGGCCTCTTCACTTACACCGGCCCTTATGGCTGGTGAAGAAATAAAGCGATTATACTTTGCATTAAAGTTTAATTCTTTAAAGGGTTCTAAACAGTAGACATAAGACCCACTACTACCAAGTTTTAAGAACCCCATTTGCATGTACCTTGTAGTACCTGCCTTGCTCTTATTAACATAAGCCGGGATATAGTCCCCTTGGACGATTTTCTCCGCCGCATATACTTTTTTCGTTGTCATAAAAAGTACTAAAACAAAAGTTAAAATTTTTACTAGTTTTTTCATCAAAACCTCCACTTTTTCTAAGAGGGAAAAACTTTCTCCCTCTACTACTCTTTATTACCGGAAAAGTCCCGATTTTCTTTTTTTTCTTTGCATTTTTTGCAAATTTCTTTTTAAAAATGCCAAATTTGACATAAATTTGACACTTTTTCAGTTCTATTTTTTTAATTTTAACTTTTGTTTTTATGTTCTAAGATAGCCATAAACACTCAAAGTTATGACTTTTTAACTTTGAAATATTTATGACTTTCTATTTTACAATTTATGTTTAAAAAATATATAAAAATTTACACACCAGACTTGACAAGGTCGCCTATACAAAGTCTATTATTATGCAAGGTCGCGGTCGGCTTCAGCCGACATACTCTCTTCTTTCTCACTCTATATCATCTTCATACATCTATCATGTACCACATTATGCTTTTCTATCTCATCATATATAGTTTTTCCTGTTGATAAGTCAAGTGCGGCGTCAGCCTCACACTACCGAGGCATCGACGCTTAGGCAACTACCCTACTTTTAATTGGTAAGGTGAAGTTGAAGAACCATCTCCTACACTTGATAATGAGATGCTAGACTTCAGATAAGCAGCAGGCCGAACCCCATAAGCATGGCCGACGCTGTAGTTGTCGTTGACAAACCCCTTCGCGGACACATAAAACGCATAGAGGGAGTCAGACGAGCTAGGCGTTAAAGTCCACTGATCGTAACTTGATTTATATAAATAATCATTATTTTTGCAATCACTTACATCTGATCCATCCCAGTTATATAATTCTTTTGCTAAGCATGCTGCTCTGTTAGTTATTACCCCTCCAGCTGTGGCATAACCATAATCACTTGGATACATTAAACCTACTTTTCCCGTCCAAGTCGTTGCATGGCCACTATCTACTGTGGTTCCTCTTTCTCTTTCGCAGAACATACTAGCTGTTACATCTTTATTTGTACTACTTCCGCCTAAGTTCCAAACAACACTTTCTATTGCATTTCTTGTTGAATCATTTTTTAATGCTCCTGTTGCATATGTTCCATTATAATATGAATCATTTAATGTTGTTTGTAAACTTGCTTTTGACCAATCATTTACATCGTTATTATTCCAATCAATTTTTCCCAAACTATCGTCCCTAATAATCTTGACCAAATCTTCTTTAGAACCATCTTCTTTAGTCATGTTCTTGAATACACCAATGATTCTCCACTTTTCACATATACTATCACTTTGATTTGAGTAATCACTACAGTTGAAGTATACATAGTTACTAGGGTCTGCGCCAATATATCTTATGTTATTATCTGGGTCGTCTGTGGCAACCTGAGTTGTATCAGTAATTTTCTTACCTAATATTTCAATTGGTTCAACATACTCTTTAGTTTCATTAATAGATACCTTAGTACTAAATGATACTCCCATATTATCATTTTGATTTTCATCCTTATTTAAGAATGTAATAGTTAAAGTATAAGTATGTGTCTTACCAGCATCAATAGCATAATTACTTACCATAGCGTCATTTGTACTAGGTACTTGAGTTTGAGCAACATTCTTACCACCATCACTACTAGTTAGAGTATATACTAAATCAGTTTTATCTACAAACTTATTAGATAACTCACTAAAATAAATAGTATAGTTAGTACTAACATTTCCTGTATTCTTTACAGTAAATGTTTTAGTAACAGAGTTACCTGGTACAGCATTAGCTAAGTTTATCTCATCACCATCTTTGTATTCTAAAGACATAACTCCATTAGTAACTACTACATTATTAGTGTCTTTATTACCAGTAACATTAGCTATAAAGTAAGCATAAGATGTAGCTACTACTATACTTACTAACATCAAAACCCCAACAATTGATAAAATTAATATTTTCTTATCCTTCATAAACTTTTCCTCACTTTCTTATAGTATTAACAAAATAAATAATTTTATAATATTGCATGGCAAATTGTCATACGCTATCATTAACATGATAACACAAAATATCGTATTTTTGAATACCCAAATTTCAAAAAAGTCTACTCCCACTATACCTTAATAAAATAAAAATAAAGAAAAAAGAGTACTAAAAAGTACTCAAAATATATTTACTATATCTTTAATCGTAATAAAAATCATTAATAACATTAAAATTAGGAACCCAATAGCGTGAAACCAGCCTTCAATATTCTTATCAATTGGTTTACCACGTAATTTCTCAATAATTATAAATACGACATGACCACCATCAAAGGCTGGGAATGGTAATAAATTCATAAATCCTAAGTTAATAGAAAAATATGCTGTTAAATAGATTATTTGCGCTAGTCCTAGGGCAAAAGACTGTTCAACAATGGAATACATTCCAACGGGACCACTTAACGAATTAACCCCTAATTTACCCGTAAATAAACCACCAATAATCGTAAACATTGACTCATAAATACTCGTAAACTTAGAAGCCGCATACTTAATTGAAGCCCCTAAACCATAAGATTTTTCACTCGCAATAGATATGCCAAATACCTTAGTCTTACTACCATCTTCTAAAACACTCTCTTGGGGTTTAACTTTTAAAGTCTCTTCTGTATTATCTTCATGTCTAACTTTAATCTCATAATACTCTTTCTTATTATCTAAAGTTAATAGAACCTGTGCTCTATCCCAAGTCTTAGTCTTCTTATTATCAACTGCTAAAATAACATCCCCATCTTTGCCTCCCGCTAAACTATAAGCAGAATTTTCTTGTACTTTAAGAATCTTAGGAGTAGTTGAATTAGCACCCCATATAATAGCAATTAAAAATAATAATACAAAAGCTGTAATAAAGTTCATAGTAACACCCGCAACTAAGATTAATACTCTTTGCCACCAAGGTTTATTACACATAAACTTACTCTTATCAACCTTATCATCATCTTCCATGACCTCACCAGCCATCTGAACAAATCCCCCAATAGGTAAAGTCCTAATAGAATATTGAATCTTATCTTTACCCATATGTTTAAATATAACTGGCCCCATACCTATAGAAAACTCATAAATATGAACCCCACATTTTTTAGCTACTAAAAAATGTCCTAATTCATGTACTAATACTAGTATACCTAGCATTAGTATTAAAATAATAATATATATAATCCACATAATAATCCTCTTTTCTCTTTATAATATCGTACATAATATAATATATACTAAAATAGCAAATATTAAACTATCTAATCTATCTAATATACCCCCATGCCCCACTATTACTTTAGAAAAATCTTTAATACCATTCTCTCTTTTTATCTTACTAAAGAAGATATCTCCCATTTGACTTACTAATGATATTATTAAAGTTAATATTATAATATTTAAAACATGACTACCATCAATTACTGCTAAGTAATAAAATGTTCCTATTATAGTAGCACATAAACTACCAGCAATACACCCCTCTATACTCTTATTAGGAGATATCTTACTAAACTTATGACATCCTATTAACGACCCAATTAAGTAAGCAAATATATCTGTACTCATACTTACTAATACAATGTATAAAAGTATCCATTCATTACTTTCATATAACATAATTACACTATTAAATAACATCCCTAAAAGTAAAGTAAAACCCATTAAATAAATAGCATCCTTAGTTTTATAACTATTAACAAAAATAGTAGGAATTAATAAACTAAGTATCGTAAACGCTATTGCTTGGTAAGAAAGCCCTAAAAATAAAGCATACCCACTAGGATTTAGAAATACTAAAACAATTAAAGAAACAATACTTAATGCCATCGGCACAGCACCAAATCTTTCATGACTTTCTTTTAAGTTAAAGATCTCTCTTAACGCTAAAAGTCCTAAAATAACACATAGTACTTTAAAAAGAATACCCCCTACTAAAAATGTAGGAATACCAATAATAGCTAGTGATAAAGCCCCAATTACCCTTTTTTTCACTTACTATTACCTCCAAATCTTCTCTCACGGCCATTATACGCCCTAATAGCTTTATCAAACTCACTCTCATTAAAAGCCGGCCAATGACAATCAGGAAAATACATCTCCGCATAAGATAATTGCCATAACATAAAATTACTTAATCTAACCTCGCCACTCGTTCTAATCATTAAATCAATTGGTGGTAAATCTTGATATAGGTGTTTTGCAAATTCTTCTTCCGTAATATCATCAATACTTAATTTATTATCTAATACTAACTTAGCAATCTCTTTAGTCGCATCAACTATCTCGGCATGACCCCCATAGTTTAAACAAATATTAAAAACTCCTCCGGTATTATCTTTAGTTAAACTACTAATCTCTTCCATAGCGTCCAATACATCATCTCTAAGACCACTCTTACGCCCACTAAAAATAACTTTAATATTATCTTTATGTAACGAGATATACTCTTTCTTAAATTCTTTAACAAACATATCCATTAAGTATTTAACTTCATCCTGAGTTCTTTTAAAATTCTCTGTTGAAAACGCAAAAACAGATAAATACTTAACTCCCCTACTAAATATATAATTCGTAAGTTTTCTAATATTTTCAAAACCCCTTCTATGACCTTCTAACTTAGGTAATTTATGTTCCCTAGCCCATCTTCTATTACCATCTAATATAATAGCCACATGATTAGGTATTCTCTCTTCATTCATCTTTATATCCTCCATAATAATTATACTTTTTATTTATCTAATAGTCAAAGTTAGTTACGATAATTTTTACTTATCATTTCCATATCTTGACATAAAAACTTAATTCTTTCAATAATCCTACTTGATTTTACTGGTTCACTTCCATTATTAGATAAGTGTCTTTCTAGTTCTTTTAATGTAAAATTCGACGTAAAGAAAGTAGTTTTAAGATTATTCATCCTTGTTTGTAAGATAGTACCAAGTATCTCATCTCTCCCCCAGTCCGTTACCTTCTCTGCTCCTATATCGTCAATTATTAAAATATCAACATTACTCAAATAATCAATTGTATCCCCTAGGCTATCAAAGTTATTCTTCAAATCTCTTAGTAACGTAGGAAAATAAACAGTCTCCGTACTATAATGTTTCTTAGTAAGCTCATTAGCCATAGCACTTAATATATAAGTTTTCCCACATCCAAAATTACCATGTAAATATAACCCCTTACTTCTCTTATTAGGATCATACTCTTTAATAAAATTAGTTACCCATTTTAATACTTCATAACGATTCTTATCAGTTTTATCGATATCTTTTAAAGACGCTAACTCTAAGGTTTTAGCGGCTGTAACTTTCTCTTGTTCTTTTCTTATTTGTTCTTTCTTATATCGACAAGCAATGTAAGAAAAAAGAATATGATTATTATAATTTTGGGGATAATTAACACACCCTAGTTCTTTGTTTTTACAAGCAGCTAACCCCGGACAATTCTTACAATTTTTTAATTCTTCCACCGTATTTTGTAATTTCGTCGTATATTTCATAATCTCATTCTCACTAAGATTTAACTTACTTACTAATGATACAAAATCCGGATCTTTAAGCGCCTTTAAGTAATTATCTTTAACACTATTTTCCAGCAAACGATTCGTAGTTACAAGCATATCATTCAAATCCTTTCATTAAGTCTTCTAATTCTTTTTGTTCTTCCACACTAGCTTCTTCCTTCTTAATTTCTTCCTTAAACCAAACAGGGGTTGCTTCTGGTGTCTTAATAGTAGCAGGAGCTTTCTTCATAATTTTCTTTTGTTCAGCCTCAGCTAAGCGCATCGCCTCATCCGCCGTTTCTACCCCACTTCTTACCCATTGACCCGCAATAGTCTCTACAAAAGCTTGATTTAACTTATTATTATTCTTCTTTAATACATAATCAATTAAAACATTAACAACCGCCGGCTTAAGTCCTAAATCACACATTAAATTTTCTAATAATCTTAAATCTCTATTCGTCGGTGCTACCCCATGATACTTATTCTTTAAAAAATCATAAGGCTTAGTATTTTCAAACACATAAATAATACGCGCTCTTTTCGAACTATCCCCCATCGGACTCTTTAAGTACTCTGGCTGACTACGATATATCAAAGTTGGTAAACGTCCATTATTTTGATAAGTATAATAATTTCTGGCATACTTTCTTAAATCTTCGGCTACAATAAACCCTTTTTCATTAATCGTATTACGTAAAATCTCCGCCATTTTTAAAGTATCTAAATTATATACAAAAGCCAAATTCTCAATAAGCTCCTTCGAACGTTTATTAAGACTTCTCTCATTTAATAACCCCTTAGGTAATGAACTAACCAAAAGTTCAAAATCAATAACATCAGTAGCTTTAACATTTAACTTATTCTTATCTTTAACATCAAATTCTGGTACTATAGTGGAAGACTTAAAAGTCATATTAATTGACTTAGATATATCTTCATACCCATTTAAATCAATATTTAATTTCTGATAAGTATTCTTAATACTTTCATACTCACTCTTACCAATATTATTATATAAAACCACATTAAAGATAGGATGAGATAAAAACTCCTTAGCACTTAAAGGACTATATAACTCATAAACATAAGAATTAACATCCCCCTCTTTAAAGAATGTTCTTATAAGACCCACCGCTTCTAAAGACTCTCTAGCTAATTTAATAGTCCCTAAATCACTTTTAATAATAGTCATTAAATGATGATGATTAAAATCTCTACTCATTATTTCTAAAGTATCTAAATCACGCCATAAAGTTAAATATAGGGATATAGCAATCGGCCCAATAATTGGTTCATAAAGCGATATTAAATTATTCTTATCTTCATTAGTTAGAATAGTTTTATTAACTACCGTATAAATATCTGCTGGAAGTAAGCTTGCGATTGCCATATTTACCACCCTTTCTTAATGTATTATAAGGGATAGTTAAAAAAAAAGAAATACCTAGAAAGATATTTCTTAAATTTTCTAAAACCAAGTATCAACCAAATTAACACTTGTTGATTCCGGCATTGGATCCGGTAACCCTAGACTTGCCACTAATGGTACTTTAAAAGCATTACCAAAACATAAAGCCATACCTGGTCTTAACGTCTTAACTTTATTAATCATATTCTCACTAATATTAGCCGTAATCTTTTTAATTAACTCTAAATCATCCGGATAGTATAATTTCAACACAATAAAGTTAGAACATTGAGATATAGAAGTAGTTGAAAGCTCACTAGGTCTTTGCGTAATTAACCCCAATATAATCCCATACTTACGGCCTTCCTTAGTAATTCTATCAAATATATTATATCCAATTATTTCAATATCATTATCATTCTTTACATACCTATGAGCTTCTTCTATTATCATATGAATAGGGAAACTAGCCCTAGGTTTAATTGAAGTAACATAATTATAAAATAACTTAGCATAAATCTTCGTTAAAGTCTTTGCCATACGTTCATCAATATAATTTAAGTTCATATTAACTAACTGTACTGGTGTCCCATCATTCTTACTAAAGAATCTCTTAATATATTCATTCTTACTAATAACGTCCTTAAATTCAAAGAATTTCTTATAATCACTATTGATAATTGAGTTTAATCTAACCTTTAATTTATTTAACTTATCAAACTGGGTATTAGAGTTTAAAACCCCTTCATTAATAAGAGAAAACTCTAAAGCACTAGCTAAGTCATCTAAAGTATAAACAAAGTTAGGAACAATATCCAAAGAATTTAAATCAAAACTAGTAAAATCTTTTAAGAAATCTATTACTAAATCAATCGCATTCATTTTCCCTTGATTATCTATTAATAAACATTGTTTGAAAGTACGATTATATCCTGGCGATTTAATAGTTGAATCTAAATTAATATTCTTCGTATTATACTTAGTTAGCATAGCAATAATTTGATCACGTAACTGGTTAGCAGTCTTCCCACTAGATAAGATATCCATAACCCTAGATGCAATAATATAATCTTTATATTTAACAGTCTTTTCATCTTGACTATTAAAGATATAAACCAATCTTAAAGTATTTTCTATTACCGGAATAATAGTCGGATCATCAACATTTAAAAGAAGTGCTAACTCATCTACTCCTAAGAAGTAGGCGGGAATTTTAACAATATCCCCATCTACTCTTCCCGTTGTATCAGTAGTATAACATTTATATCCCATGTTAGGAAGTTTATTTAACCCTAAGAAAGCATGATTATATTCCCCATAAACATCAAATATTACAAAGTGCGACTTAGTAGGCATAACTTCATCATTATAATAAAATATATTTTGAATAATACGCGTAACACTGCAAGATTTACCACTACCAGTATTTCCTAAAACAGCAAAATGATTAGCAAAAAGTTGATTTATATCAGCAGTTATTTTAAAACCAGGATAAGTAAGAGACTCCCCAATTAAAACATTATTTTTATTTGTATAATCTTGGCTACCTAAAATATATTCTAATTCTCTTTTCGTTATAATACGACATCCAGCATCAGCATTAGGTTTTTTAATAACTCCTGGTATAAAAGTATTATTTATAATCTCCCCAATTAAAAGAATCTCCACAGCCTCAGCATCAATATTCTCTATTTCCCCCACTATTTGACGATTAGCATCATTAAAAACAACATGATACCCTAAAACACCTGTTTCTGCTTTACCCGCCAAATTTTGAACATAAATCGTATCTCCAAATATCTTAATTACTTTTCCAAACATGATATCACCTATTCTCTATTTATAAGAATATCATATTTTTTTAAAATTTTCTAGAGTAATACTTGCGTTACATTATACTTATATATTTCTAATATACTTACCGCCCTACGGCTCTTTACTCCTCCACGACAATAGATATAGTAACATTCATTAGGATTCAAATAACTTTTAAAGTTATAAATTAATTCTTGATAAGGAATATTAATTGCCCCAGTAACATGACTCTTATTGTAAGTTATAGCATCCTCAATATCTATTAATGTCCCCATACTAGAATTATAATCCTTTATACTTATAGATTTCATTTCATCACCTAAAGTATTTTATGTTTTAAAAAAATTTATGGTACTAAAAAACTAGCAACAATGCTAGTTATTATTATTCATCATCATCCCCAAAGAAATCATCAAAAAATTCATCATCACTAATAACATTATTATTAAATACTACCGAATCAACATCAACATTTATTTTTGGTTTATCTTGACTATCTAAAACATTATTTTTTACTTCTTCATGTTTTTCTTCTACTTTTGGTGTAGGTATTTCTACCTTAGTAGGTTCTTTAACTTCTGTCTTAGGTAATTGATAATTATCAATACTTGGTAAGTCAAAGTTAAAGCTACTTTGATTTATTCTTGGCTTTGGCTCTACTTCAACTGTTTTTGGTTGAACTTGCACTACTGGTTCTGGTTGAATTATTTTTGTCTCTTTAATTGGTGTAGGAGCTACTGGCTCAATTATTGGTTTAATTTGAGGTTCTGGCTCTACTACATTATTAGCAAGTGGTTTTTCGATTTCTTTTAAGACAGTATCAATATCCGGTGTTGGAAGATTTATATTTGCAGTATCAGTTTCTGATTTAGGTTCTAAAGTAGGAGTTGAACCCAAAGTATTACTTGCTTCTTGTTTTTTCTTCTCCTCTTCTTTAGCTTTAGCTTCTTCAGCATCTAATTCCGCAATTTTTCTATCTATATCACGCATCATAGCGTCTAAATCCAAATTAGTACTAAAAGGACTACTAGATTTAGGTGCTGCATCAAATGGACTAGGCGTTGAACCACCAAATGGACTTGCCATATTGCCAAATGGACTCATTCCACCCCCAAATGGATTCATAGGATTAAATCCACCACCCATTGGATTATTATTACCCTCAGCCATCATTTTTTCTTTTTTCTTTTCTTTTACAAATGTCTTAATATCAAATATTTCTACTGGTTTAGTTGGCCTTGTAGGAAATGAAGCTTCTTGAATTGTATATCCCCAGTTAACTTGATCATTCATCGGTAATTTAGTTTTAAATGGACTTTTACGTAAACGCATAAGGATAGCTTCACCAAATTTAAGTTTTTGTAAGTCTGTTACAGTTACTAATGGTGTAGAAGCTGTTTTATCTTTTTCTTTAGATTTTACTTCACCACACATTTTACTAATTTCTTCTAAAGCCGCAAGCTCAGTTGAAATTAAATAAATTGTATTACCACAGTTACCACGAATTACCTCTGCAACTTCTTTACCATAAACATCATTTAATTGGGCAAAGTTTTGAATAATAAAGGTAAAACGCATCCCTCTTGAACGAGCCGCTGTAACCATCGAATCAACATCTTTTAATGGTGGCATGTTAGCAAATTCATCTAAAATAAAGTTTGTTCTAATTGGTAATCTACCACCATTTTCTTGAGCAACATCAATTAATGTTTCATAACATTGTTTAATAAATATTGTTGCTAAGGCATGGTATGTTGTTTTTTCATCATGAATTACAATAAATACCGCTGTTTTTTGTTTTCCAATATCTAAAAGACTAAAATCACTATGACTTAACATCTCCGATAAGTTCTCACGTGAAGCAAAAAGACGAATTTTTTGTCTAAATGTCGACATGATGCCACCTTTAGTATCACTTGGGGCATTAATTGTATTAGAAGCAAAGATATAAGGAGATGAGGCTTCACCTTTCATAGTAAAGTATTCTTTAGTATAGTTAGATGCTCCTAATCTTTCTTCACCAACTGTTGACATAACACTAATAGAGTTAATATTAATTTCATCTTCTTTAGCATCTTGGAATAATCCTAGTGCTAAACCTGAGAAGAAGTCAGCTGCACTCTTTTCCCAGAATGGTTCCCCTTTATTATTAGGGTCATACAAAATATTTAAAGCAACATCATCTAATAACTCAGTTGATTTATCTTTATTACCCATTTTTTGATATTGATAAGGTAGTGTTAATGGGTTCCAAGCATTACCATGACTTGGATCACGGAAGTTAAGAACAATAACATTATATCCTAACTCTTTTAATCTATTAGCCGCCGAAGTATAAAGTTCACCCTTAGGGTCAGTAATAATCATTGACTCCCCCTTTTTAGCTAATAAATTAACTAAAGGTTTAACAATACATCTTGATTTACCCGAACCAGAAGAACCAATTACTAAGGTATGGTATTCACCATTATCTACCCAGATTTGATTTTTCTTCATATCAATAGCAAGAGGAACTCCCGCTGCATTAGTTTTTTCATCAGTTGTAGTAACAGCCTCAACATCTCTATCTGTTTTTATTTCTTTATCTTTAGCCCATCTAGCATAACCTTTTTCTTCTTTATCTCTTACATCAAGTCCAGGTCGTCCCTTTTCTTTTTCAAAGATGTATGATGATACTGAAGAAAATATCATTATCATAGCTATAACAAATAACATTAAAGTAATACCTATAAACTTAGGTCCAAAGGCTGGAAATGGGTTTAATCCCCAAAGTTTTCCTTCTGACCCAAAAGTTGTAAAATTCATTACCCCAATGGCACATAAATATAGCAAAAATACACTAAAAACAATAAATATTATTAAATCTTTTGATGATATTCTAAATTTCATCTATTCAACACCCAATTTCTATTAATAATTATACTATATAAAATAGATAATATCTATAACTTTATTTTAGAAAGCCAAATAGCTTCTAGGATTTACTAATTGTCCGCTTGTATTATACATTTCTAAATGTAAGTGGTTACCAGTAGAATCACCAGTCGAACCTACATAACCAATAACTTGACCAGCTTTAACAGCTGAACCAACACTTAATCCTTCTTTAAATGCTGACATATGGGCATACAATGTAGCCGTTCCATCACTATTTTGAATTTTTATATAATTTCCCCATGAATTATGATACTGACGATTTGTTATTGTTCCATCATGAACTGCTATTATTGGTGTTCCACCAGCTGCTGCAAAATCCGTACCTCTATGTGGTTTATATCCAATTCCTGGAGGTGCCCCAAATTCACAAGAAACATAACTATAACTTTGAAGTGGCATTACAAATCCCGCTGCATTAGCAGTAACTCCACTAATTATTTCTGGTGCACTGTTGCCACCTGAACTAGTATTTCCAGAAGATATATTACCACGATAATAATAAGTTAACATTTTATCATAAGTATATCCTTGTACTGAAGCAAGATAATAAGAACCATACTGACTCATTCCATTACCATGACCTTTATTAGTACCAGTATTACATACATAATTCTTATATATACTACTAACATTTTGTTCTACCCAGTCAACTGGTATTTTCTGGTTATTTTGTTTTAAAGTATAATAATTATCGTCTTTAGAGGACCAACAGAATGCATCATATTGTGTCGAAACTACATTACCATCTTGATATAATATTTCCCCAGCTGTCGCAGTTACGGCATCTATTATTTTTTGATTAGTTGTTGGTCTAAATACTTGGAAATTAGTACTATTTTCAATGCTACATGTTCCATTATTTTCATTAGTATGTGTTAATAAATAACTTCTTGCTGCAACAGCGAAAGCTTTATAAACTTCATCGTCATTAAAGCCACCAACTTCCGCAGCAACAACCCCTGCTACATAATCTTCAAATTGATAAACACCCGCATAATCGCCATTAGTTATTTCAACATTGCTACAATAGTTTACCACTTGGTCTTTATCCATACCACATATTTTAACAACTTCAAATGAATCATCTTCAATTCTTAAGAATTCTTTAATTACTTTTTGGTAATTAGCATTTTGTCCTGATAATATTGATTTATCAGCTTCATCAAAAGATATATTATTATACATAATTATAGTTTTATTTTTATATGCACCAGCAGCCGCTATAATTTTTTTATCAATTTCATCAAGAGTATCACTAATTTTTTCTTCTTCATCTGAAGAAGAATCAGGTACACTACTATCATCAGTAGCACTACTCATATCTATTGTTTTCAATTCTGTATAATGATTGTTTTTAGTTAAAGTACACGCTTTATTAGCTGGATCTATTTTAGCATTATACATTAAGTCTTTATGTATTATTACAGTTGCAGCAGCATAAACATGATTACCATCATATTCTCTAAAGTAATTATTTACTGCCCCTACTAGATATTCATCAAGAGTATATGTTCCAGCACTTATCCCATCTTCAATAATTACTGTATCACATTGAGGAGTATTTACACACGCAACACCATTTTCTTCATTTCTTAATGATGTAGCAATCATTACAACAAGCATTATAATAAATATAACTAAAATGATTGGTAAAAGAATTGGCAAGATTGGTAAGATTATTTTAAGAAATATATTTGCAACTGCTTTACCGGTAACATTGCTTTTTTTATTACCAGAAAAGGGAGTTTTAATAACTTTATCATTATTTTTATTATCATTATTATTTTCTTTTCCTGCATCATTTTGTTCTTCTTGATTTTCGGCTCCTAATTGGTCTTCAAATGTCTCTTCATCATATGAATTTTGCTGTGACATTGGCCTACGATTCCTAGAAGGATTTTTACTATTTTGCCATGGTCTATATGAGTCTTTATTAATATTTTTAGGCTCAGCTGAATTTTTTGAAGGAACCTTAGATTTTTCATTTCTATCTTTTGGCACATTATTCTTATTAAAAGTATTAGCTGATGGAACCAGTCCTTGCCCTAATGTACTAGGAGATGTTGGCGTAGTTGGCACTATAGGTGGTGGAGTTGAAGAACCAGACCCACTTGCATTATTAGTATCACTATCTTTATTTGTTAACTTATTACCTAAATTTTGAGCAACTTTATTAGTAGGATTAAGTTTATTTATATTATTCATGGCATTGCCAACACCATTAGTTAATCTTTGGCCAACTTTTGAATTATTGACTGCAGAACCTACTTTGGAACCTATTTTAGCACCTGTAGCACCACCCAAAGCAGCACCAGCAGCTGTTGCACCACCTTGAACAGCAGTTTGAGCTAGGCGTTGATTAGAATTTGTACTATTTTGACTTTGTACAGCATTACTTTGAACACTACTACTTGGGCCACCACTACTATGGCCACTACTGCTGTGTCCACTGCTACTACTAGAACTAGAACTCATATTACCACCGCCTTATAACACCTACTATTTTAACATAAATTTGCATTAAAAAAAACAGCAAAATGTGCTGTCTTATGAGTTTTATAGACCTCCGCCTGAGCCAAATGAATCAAGTTCTTCATTTGTACAAATAACATAGATTTGCATTCTTCTAGAACCACAGATAAATAATCCTTGTCCTTGATTATAACCTTTAATATTATTTTTCTCTGCTTCGTTTAAATCTATAAGCTTTCCTAAATCATCAACTGCTTGTTTTCTTAAGCCCATTACTAGATAGTAAGAAGCATTATCAAATATTGCTTTACCGTGCATTATTAAATTAGGTGCAGCAAAATCTGTTGGTTGTTGAGTAATAATTATAGTTCCACTATTATATTTACGAGAACGTCTTTGAATTTGGGCTAAGAATTCAGCACCTAATTCATTACGTGATGATAATAATACATGAGCTTCATCAACACTTAATACTGATGTTGTATTCTTATCTAAACACAAACCCCAAGCATATTTTAAAATATTAAAGAATATAGCATTTCTAATATTTTCATCACTATTCATTATTTCTTTAATGTTAAATACAACAAAATCGCTATTAATACTTAATGTTGTATGACCATTAAAGTAATATCTTAATTCATTAGTAAATGGTCTAATTTTTAATTCTAATCTTTCTAAAATATCTCTTTCTCTAGTTTTATCTGGCATTGATAAGATTTTACCACGAATTGTAGCATAAACATCATCAAATGTTGGATAATCAGCACTAGTTAATTTAGAAAAATCTGTATTAAAATCTATTTTAAATCTTTTATATGTATCTTGAACAATTTCGCTAAACATCGTTAGAACATCTTCTTCAATATCTGGAGAATAATATTTTAAGAATGCTTTTAATGATTGTAACGCTCTAGTTAATACTGTATAACCAAGTCCTTGAGCTAAATCTTCTTCGTCTGCATCAGCAACAACTTCTAGTGGATTTATCATTCCATAAGCCCCACCTTTACCAAGGTCTAAGAAGTCACCACTAAGGAACTTAGCCATATCTTCTAATTCACCTTCTGGGTCAATCGCAATTACTTTGTATCCATTTCTAATATGGCTTCTTAGTAGAAGTTTTGCTGCTGTGGATTTACCTGAACCTGAAGTACCTAAAATAATCATATTAGCATTATTTCTATTATGTTCTTTTTTTACTTGATACAAGAATTGATTAAATAATACAACACCACCAGAGTAATCAACTCCAAATAACATTGAGTTTCCAGCATCTTTGACACTATCAAAGACAAATGGATACATAGCTGCTAATGTAGGACTTGGAATTGGAGTACCAATTCTTTCTTCAATATCTTGTTTTGGAAATATTGGAAGTATTGATTTCAATACTTTTTCTTGTTCAAACATTAATGGAATTCCTTGCATGCCCATAGCATCCAAGAAACTTCTAACATTCATTTTTTTGTTTTCTAAATCTTCTTTAGAATCTCCCATTATCATTACATGTAATTGGAAATCAAATATTCTTGATTGAGTTGCTGCTAGCATTTGAACAAATTGTTCTAATGATTCATAATCTTGTCTAATTCTCTCTTGAACTGTTCTATCATTTTCGTTTTGATAACGCATCTTTAAATCAGCAATCTCTTTATTAATCATCTTAGACATTGTACTAAATTCAATTGGAATGTGTTTAGCAACTACTTTAACGCCAGCAATGTTTGAAAGATCAGAAAGATAGCCAATTGGAACATATTTAGGATAACTAATTACCGTAAATATGGTACAGTATTTACCACTAATAATAAAATCTGTAACATTAAAGTTAATCCCCTTTGGTGCTAATTCACTTTTAATATTCAACATTAAAACATCACCGTCCCAAAATTAGTAGTACTTCCACCATTTAAGAAATTATCTAAAACCATTCTTAAATCATTGTTAGATACTTGAAAAGCATTTAATCCACAATTAGCAAGTCCCATGCTCAATGTTCTTAGTCGCTTTTGAATTATATCCATTCTTTTTTCTTTAAATAGTAAAAAGTATTCTGTATCAACAACGTTATATTCAGCCCCCATAAATGCATTAGCTTTATTTATATCTTGCATAATTAATTTTCTTTTTACATTGTCATTAGTCTTTTGATATAAAACTTGCAATTGAGCTAAATAAGAATTAATATCTACTGGTCTATCAGCTATTGTTAACCAAAATTCAAAATCAATTGTATTATAAAAATTTCTTAATTGTGCAATAACATTATTTTGCGAAAGTTGATCTAAAATAAATATGTTTTTAGGTTCAACTTTCACTCCACATACGAATTCTCCATTTTCTAATTGAATCATTCCATTTTGAATATTTCTAACCGGTAGCCAGTCTTCACAATACTTACTTGTTTCATTTGTTTTAACGATCCCTGAAGACATCTTTCACACACCAACCTTTCCACATATATCTTCTTCTATTAGTATAGAAGCTTATTACATTACCTATTAATGTCATAACATTATGATAATTTGGTACAGGCATTACTAAGAATAATGTTACAAATAATGGCATACACATAAGCAATATTTGCGTAATATTAGTCGTTTCAAATATTAGTAGCATAAACATAGTTATTGTCGCCCCACTACCAAATATTATTAAATCCTTCCAAGTAAAGAAGCCAAATATCAACAACGACTTCTTTGAATTGGCAGGAATCAAATTATTATTTCCCATTTTATTCCTCCTTTAACACTTTTATTACTTTTTATCAGCAGGTTTTGATCCACCAGCTGGTGGCTGAGAAATTCCTTTACCAGAACCAGGATTATTAAGATTTTTCATTGCAGCTGCATATGTTTCAATTTGTTTTTGACCTTCTAAACTATTAGCATAATCTTTTGCAGCTTTTTCATTAGCTCTATCTGTGACAAATTGTGCTTGATCTTTAAGCATCGATAGTTCTTTATCATCAGTTTTAAGCGTTCTAAAATAGTCTAGAGCTGCTTTATCAGCAGATTCAAATTCATTAGAAGCCTCTTTTAACTCGCTATTAGTATTTTCCATATTATTTTTTAATCCTTGATAATTGTTAACCGCTTTAACATACTTAGCAGCAGCACTATCTGCCTCTAATTCACCATTATTATATTTACTTTGTAACAATGATTGAATATCCTGATGTTGCAAAGTTTGATATAATCTTTCATATTCTTTCATATGATTTTTATCATTTCTGAAATTTTCACCATAACGTTGTCTCATTAATGCATCTGCTCTAGTTTGAGCTCCTATTATTGTCTTATTTTTCAAATCATTATATTCTCTACTATTTTCAAAGTTGCTAATATCTTTCATATTATTATCATAATCAGTTTTAGCATTATTATAATTTGCTTGAGCAGCAGCAATTTTTTGATATTGTTCTTCAACTGTCCCATTTAATAATTCATTCATTTTATTACGATATTGTTTAGAACCTTTCAAACGGTTTTCTACACTATCATTATAAGAAGTTGTTGAAGCTTTTCTTTGACTATCATTATACTTATCCATAAAGGCTTGACCGCCAAACATTCCTGCACGGCCCTTTCCCTTTACAACGTCAGTATAATAGTTTTGTCTTACTTTCCCAAATTGGTTTCCTTTGTTTTTAAATCCTGTTGCCATTCCATATTTAAAACCTGATAAGCCAGCTCCATTTACTAAACTTGCATAAGCTCCACCAATACCACCAGTTATTGCCCCTGCAGCAACCCCAGTAGCTGTCTTGCCAAGCTTATCAATAGTTCCACCAATAGGACCGCTTTCTTTCAACCTATCACCAATTCCAAGTTTAAATCCTTTTGAATCAAATCCTGTTATATCACTGATAAGTTTTGGTGCTTCCTTTGCAAAAGCAAATAAACCTAAAATTAATAAAGCTTTTACTAAAAGAGCAGTTATTAAACTAAGCTCTGTTACACAACCATAGCCGTCATTAAACATTGAAGACATATTAAATACTAAATCTGGTAAATTTTCCGCAATAAATGCAACTATAACTATAATAAAGATTCTTACAAATATTTCAGTAAAACATGAAATTGTTTTCTTTAACCAATTTTGAAAAATTTTCTTTTGACCAGGTATAATTATAGTCAATATAGGAAGTGGTGCAATTAATTGTAAATAAGCTAATTTCACAGCGCGTTTTGCGGCATCAAAACAATAATTAATTAAAACGTAAACACAAAAGCCACCAGCTAGCGTTGATACAATAATAAAATAGCCAATTTCACCATTAGTAATGTTCTTGCCAAAATCCTTAAGAGCTTCATGAACTGTCTTATCACCACTTTTAGCAGAATTAAAAGCTTCAGTTAGTGACTGTCCATTTGAATCGTATATATTATCTAATCTTGTATTATATTCATCTTCATTTGCTATTCCATTACCATTATCACCTTTTGGATAGTAAAAACTTTGAAATAAAGTAGTTGCAAGATAGGCACCAGCATCATCACTAGATGTCGGATTAGTATCAAGTATCCATTTAGCAATAACATTATCACATAAAATAATTTTTTGAATTCTATAAGCATACGAAAATACTGTTGGAACAATAGCAATTGCAACAATAGCAATTGCTATATTAGGAATAATTTTTCCCATTGAAGCTTCACCTTTTGAAGCTTTATCCGGATCTATAATAGCTGTCAAAAGAGCATATGCAACCAAAAACAACGCTACAACTCCTATAACTATATAAACTCTATTCGCTAATGTTGCCAATGTATCTTGACTTAAAACTCTAGCACTTGCTATAACATTAAACAAATTATATACATATCCTAGTAACTGATATACAATCCCATCAATAAATAAAAATATTCCATCTAATATTGATACTATAAAATCAGCTATATTACCACTTAGTGATTCTAATACAGACATATAAATTCACCATCCTATCTAACTTTCAATATTTGTTCCGATTCCACATACTCCATATATACCAAATATACTAAATACCCAATTTAATATTGTTGGAATTAGAAATAATAACACTGCATAAATTAATCTTTTTACAGTTTTTTTGCCTACTTTAGATAAATCATCTTTACCACCATTAGCTGTAGCTTTAATTAAATCTATAATAGTCATAATAATAACTAGAATTGGCCCTGCTATTTGCATCAACCTAAGTGCATCCTTTAATAAAGCTGTTAAGTCCTCACCTAATATACCCTTGCATAGTTTTACGCCATCATCGGTTTCTGCATAACTAACATTCATATTAACCATAAAAATTAAAAAAGAAAAAATAATAAATTTCAGTTTATTAAAAGTCTTATTATTTTTCATAAAAAGTCACCTCAATACAAGGAAATTATAACATAAAAAAAGTAATATTTGTAAAAAACATTACTTTTTTTAATTATAATCCTAAATATGTCTTACAAGCTGTCCAGCCTTCAGCGTCTTTGCCACCTGAATTAGCAACAGCAGACATTATTAAACCAACAATTGATGGTATAAAGAATATAACAACAGCAGCCATTGCACGCATTGCAAATGATTTTAAAGATTTTTTAATTTCATCATCTTTAGATCCAACAACAGCTTTTCCAACATCCATCATACCAAATACAATTAATAACATAGGTATAACAATTTTAAATGCTGTAATTACATATCCTATTAAGGTTAACAAACCTTGTAAGTTTCCACAAAATGTTCCAGCGTCCATAAACACATCTCCTCTTTCATAACTCTAATTTTATAAGAAAACTAAGCCATTGTCAAGCAATATTTACGCACATTTTACGGGCATAATAGAGTTATTATATAAAAATATAAATATTAGAAAAAAACTCTATAGGTTTTCCTATAAAGTTATTCATCTTTTACAATGCCAAATAATTTTCCAACAGGTTTCTTAACCCCACCACTTGGAATCTGTTTATCAAATCCCAACTTATATAATAAATCATTAAGAACAGGATTCTTCTCTTTCTTATCATCTAAAGGTGGTATTGCATCAAAAACCTTACATCTTGATTCATACTCAAAATCTTTAATATCTTTCTCACTTAAAAGACTCTTATTTAAAACTATTTTATAATTACGCATTTTTTCTAAAATCATTCTATCAGTACGAATCATTTTATTTAACTTAATAGTAGAAGGTTCAATTAGATGAATTACTTCTTTAATTGATGTTATTTTAGGTGATTCATTAATATCAACTAAGATAACATCATATCTACTATTAGGATTTTTAATAATAGAATCCAATTCTCCTGTTGTAACACTTCTTAAATCACTATCATTAAAATACATAAAATCATTCTTATCTACTTCTACTGCTAAAACACTATAATTAGCATCTAATTGTTTCTTTAACATATAAGTTAATGTTGTAGCTCCCGCATCCGTAGTTAAATTCTTAATTGCAATAACCCTCGAACCCATAAATACTTTATTTACTGATTCGTTAATAAAATTAGAGTTAATACTACCCGGCGCTAAATTAATATTAGTTCCACTAGTACCACCAGTCGCTCCACCTAAAATATGGTATTGTGCTACATCTTTATAAGTATTAGGGTTATCTATTAAATACACAATAGAATCAATATTTTTAGTAAAATTATATATTCCCATTGATACTAAACTAGATAAATACATAGGTGAGTTAACTTCTTTTGAATCATCTAAAAGAAGTATTACTTTACTCATATCTAACCCAAATGATAACTTTTGAATATTAGCAATATTACGATAATCTTTAACTGCTGTAATATCTAAAATCATCTTATTAAAAAAGAAATTTTGAAAATTACTTACAATTACTTCTGCATCATATTCTCCTCTAACATTCTTTATTACATCAATATTTAAATTAGATAACATTTCACTATATCTATTCGAAATAATTACATTCATAAATCCTCCTTGTTATAGACCATAAGCCCTATCTAAATCAATGGTTCTTCCCCCGGCATTAAAAGTAAACAAATTACCTAGTATTGGTAAATCGGTTCTCGTAAAAAATATTACTCTAAAGTAACTTCTTCCCGGTTTCGCACTATTATATCCTGATACTTTTTTAATACAATAATAATACTTAGTACCAGGATTAGAAGTCTCAAAGTTACCAAAAGACCCATCACTTAATGACCTTGCCCCATAATAATCATCAGGACAAGTACCAGTCTCTTTATAACCACTACCTAATAAATAATTATTTATAATAGCAATACTTCCCGCACTAGTAGACCCACTACTGCTATCGGTTAAACCCTCATATTTTTCTAAAATCGATATTACTTCATTTTTTACTTTAAAAGTTTTAGAATAATTTATTGTAATAGCTAAATACGCCGAAAATATCAAAATAAAAATTATTGCTAATTGAAATATCCAGGTTGACCCAACTGATTCACGCATAATTATACACCATCCTCTACTGGATAGTAAATATTTTTTGAAGTACCAATCAAATTAAAATTAAACATCTTTCCAATTATAGGAATATCTAAAGAAAAAAACACTTTAACTTTATAATATTTAACACTTGGAAATTGATTATATTTATCTGACATATTACTATTAACACTTACAGTTTTAATACAAAACATTGCTTTATCTTGTGATTCACTATTAATAGTATATCCTATCCCATCATATTCATTATCACATTTACCAGTAGAACGATATCCTACAGTATTCATATATTCTCTTATTTCTTCTAAAGTACTACTATCTAATCCATTATGTTTATGAATTATATTAAGCATTTCATTTTTAACATTATAGGCTTTAGTTTGATTAACAGATATGCAAAGATATCCAGAAAATAGCAAGATAAAAACTATAACGATATTAGTTAACCCTAGTGCTCCTACAGACTCTTTCATACCCTTTTATCCTTTCCATGGACAATATATTGTGCTGTCTTTATAATGACACGTAACCCTAGTACAACCACCAGGGTCCGTACATTTCTCACAATATGCTTTACTACATTTAGTATTAGCGTCCATATTATTTTTAATACTAGGCCATATTATGGTATAGAAAAAAGCCATAAGAAGCCCTACGGCTGTTACAACTACAATAGTTGAATTTAATTCTCCTGTGGCTTCTTTCATATTAATGCCTCACTAATTTTTAAAGGTACATTTGCCTTCCCAAGTAGCATCTCCATTTTCGTCATATGCTTGACAAGAATTACATACTTGGCTTCCGTTTCCCTTATCTTGGCAATCACTACATTGAGCAGTAGCACAATAAGTATTAGCTTTAATACTATTTTGAATATTTGGCCAAACAAAGGCATAAAAGAATGCGGCAACAGCAGCTATAGCAACTACTGTTACAACTGTCATATTTAATTCACCAGTAGCTTCTTTCATATTTTATCTTTCCTCCTTATCGTATAAATTTATTATATAAAATTTTTTTCAAATTTACAATATCATTTTAAAAAATGACAAAAAAACTAGGTATAAATATCCCCTAGTTCAACACAAATTATATATCTTTTACTATCACTTTTAACTGAATGTGAGAGCAGCCTTGAAAAGATCATAGTCCCTATGAGCTTTTCCTTCAATTACTTTGACATCAAAGCTATAACTTTATAGGCAAAAGAAAACTGGGCTTAACAAATCTCCTAGCTTATCTAATGTTATCAACAATATAATCATGACATTTTTTCTCTAATAATCTAAAATTGCAACAGCGTTCAAGCACATTTGGATAAAGTCTTTTATTATTATACTGTTCATGAAAATGAACTAATTTTTTTAAAATTATTTTTCTATCTTTGTTAATTGAAGACAGCTGGTTTTCCAATAGAAGTTTGTATTTAGCATCTTTAATAGTTGGAATTACTTCTGTTAGTTCTTCGATAGGACATGGTATCATATTGTTAAAATTGATTACACCTAATTTTCCATCTTCTATTAACCAAATTCAACAGCTTTTTTCTTCATTTTTTGATGTTTCGGTTTTGGAGAAGAAAGAGGAGCAAAATAATTATTTCCATTATATTTATACAATATTCCAACATATGGTCGGGTGTGATTTTTATTAAAAAGTACTCTAGTGTCAAATTTTCTTAAATATTCAACATATCTTTCAGAAATATAGTATAAATTTAATCTATTCGGTTCCATATACACTCCTAATTTAAAAGCTAGGCAATTCTACCTAGCGCTTTTTTAACTCCCATTAAGGCTTGGGTACTCCAACTTTTTTAATTCCCACTATGGCTTGGGTACTCCAACTTTTTACGTTTTTAACTGGATACGCTAACCGCTTTTAGAGGATAATAATCATTCAAAACAATTTCAAATGACCCATCCGGTGGGACCAAGCCCATAGTCCTCTAAAATATTATATGAGCTTTTCCTCATTTAATACATGTTTAATATACCATAATAAAAACACTTTTTAAAGTGTTTTAAGCATATTTTATTATATTTTGTTATCAAATAGTTAATTAGTTGTTGAATCTTCTTCTATAGCTTCACCCGAAACAATAACCTTCAATGAAATCTTTTGACCCGCAATAGAAGTAGGAGCATTACTAGAAATCCATACCTTAATATTATGAGTAGCAACATCTCCAGTCTTCCCCTTAGCAGCAACAAACCCATTCTCTTTCATAAGTAAACCATCAGTTTGACTAGTCAAAGTACTAAGAAGTGCTGGTGTACCACCATCAATCGAATACATTAAATAATCATAATTAACAGGTGTATTAGCAATATTAGTAACATAAATATTATATTTATAATTTAAAGTACCATTATTAGTAACACTAAAAGAATAGCCTTCTGTATTAAGCCCCTCATCATCTTCTAAAGGAATACTTTGAGTCGTTATAGTTTGACTTTTGCTTAAAAATTGAATAGACAAAGAACCACTTTCTACTACCTGAGTATTAGTAGATTCATCTACTTTCATAAATAAAGCATAACTGGTACCTAAAATTATTACAACCATAACAATTACAGAAACTAAAATTATAGTGGCTTGTCTTTTAACAATATTGTCATAAGTCATTGGTCACACCTCTTTATTTTCTATCTATTAATAGGATAACATTTTTTATAAAAAAAATAAAGTCCTTTTTTTAAGTAAAAGCAAATTTAACAATTACCCCAATATTTCTTGAAGAGACTCTTTAAATAAGGTATAATTTATCTTAGAAAATAGTAAAGGATTTGATTAATTTGAATAAGAATATATTTAGAGAATATGATATTAGAGGGGTTTATCCTACAGATATTAATGAAAAAGTTGCTTATACTGTAGGACAAAGTTATGGTTCTATCTTACAAAGTAAGTATAATAAAAAAGTGATGACACTAGGTTATGATAATAGATTATCTTCCCCCAATCTACACAAGGCTTTACTTAAAGGGCTTTTAGAAACTGGGATTGACGTTATTGATTTAGGACTCGTTACTACCCCTATGTTCTTTTATGGTTGTATTAAGACTAATACTTTAGGAATGATGATTACAGCATCCCATAACCCCAAAGATGATAATGGTTTTAAATTTAGTTTTGATATGCTAGGAAATGCTAGAGGTAAACAAGTATATGATTTTAGAGATTATACTCTAGCTGGCAATTTTATTAAAAGTGCTACTTTAGGTAAAGTAACTAACTTTGATATTTATCCCTATTATAAAAGTCTAATAAAAGATAGTATTAATATGGGAAATCGCCAATTAAAAGTTGTCGTTGACCCAGGTAATGGTACTACATCTCTTTTTGCCGAAGAACTATATAAAATGTTTCCTAACCTTAATGTTACAATGATTAATAATGTAAGCGATGCTACATTTCCTAATCACCACCCTGACCCAGCCGTTTATGATAATCTAAAACAACTACAGGCCAAAGTCTTAGAAGTTAAAGCCGATATTGGTATAGCCTTTGATGGCGATGGCGACCGTGTCGGATTCGTTAATGAATTAGGAGAAATTGTTCCAATAGATAAATTCATGGTTATTGTTTTAAGACATTACTTTCCTAAAATTCAAGATAAAAGAACTTTATACGATGTTAAATGTTCTAAAATTGTAAGTGAAGAAGCCAAAAAACTAGGTGGCAAAGCCATTCTTTCTCGTACTGGAGCATCCTATACTAGAGCCGAAATAAATATTCAAAATATTCCTTTTGGTGGCGAATATTCCGGTCATTATGTCTTCAAAGATAATAAATTACCAGGCTTCGATTCCGGTATTATCTCCGGTTTAAAAATGTTAGAAATATTATCTAATAATGAAAAAAATTTCAGTGAATTACTAGACGGTATCACTAAGTACTACAATACTCCCGAAATAAAGATACCTGTTAACGATGATAAAAAAAGTTTAATTGTTGCAAAAGTTAAAGAATATTGTCAAAATAAAGGTTATAATATTATTGATATTGATGGAGTTAGAGTTGAATTTAATGATTCCTGGGGCTTAGTTCGTCAAAGTAACACGGGTCCTAATTTAACCCTTCGTTTTGAAGCTACTACCCAAGATAGATTAGAAAACATAAAAAACGAATTTATGAGCATTATTGATAATATTAAATAAGAGGGTTTATATGAAAAAGAAGAAACAAATAATTACCAGTAAAGATTTACTTAACTATTACATAAATAAAGTTAGAAGATACGAAGACTTATCTTTAGAAGAAGAAGTTAATCTAAGAACCTATTGGAACTATCGAAGACGTCATCAACACGTCATGGTTCATATGGGACAATCTCTTATCTGTTTAGGTTGTGGCTTAACTAATGCTTATAAAAATAGTTATGAAGATGAAGATAAACTAATGACCGAAATTTATAATGAATCCGAAAGACATAACAATATCTTTATTTTAAATAATAAGAATTATTCTTTTGAAGAAGTAGATTATTTGATTTCTTTATATCATATTGCATTAAAAAATAATGATAATATTTTAAGTATATTAAGGTATTTAAATGAAGAAGATTCTAAATTAACTTTAAAAAGAACTAAGCCGTTTTAATTGGACTTAGTTCTTTCATTTTCTATTTTTTCTTTAATTTTTAACACTTCATCAACTGATACTTTAGTAAGCTTAGCTATAGTTTCAACATCAAAATTATTTTCTAAAGCTG
>ERZ779840.695-NODE-695-length-36725-cov-24.466267_pt1 | contig 36725 bp, 39 predicted proteins | sample MGYA00511561_ERZ779840 | MGnify/ENA primary metagenome ERZ779840 (study PRJEB29588, sample SAMEA2162036) | human gut metagenome | biome: human gut; feature: human-associated habitat; material: faeces | place: Denmark | collected 2008/2010 ...
TGGTCGATGCCTGCTGCGCCTGTGCGGGCTGGTCGCTGCTCTTGCCATATCTTTTACTGATACTTAGGAACAGTTCCTGACGGCTGGCGTAGGCCACAGGCCGCGCCGCGTGTTCCGGGGTTGCATACGGCTCGCCAAAGGTAATGCCCCAGTCGAGAAACAGTCGCAGCTTCGTCTGCATAGGATGCGTCCCCGTTTTCATCACCACAAAGCTGCCCTTGGGAATGGATTTCAGCTCGTCCGGCGTCATCAGTGGACGCTCTATCATCTGCAAGCTCTGGCTGGGATCGTTCTTCCCCTTACTGACAGAGCCGCTGAGTACCGTGCGGCTGCCCAGCGATTTGGAGAGCTGCTCCGCCGTCTGACTGTTGGGCGCAAAGCCGCCGAAGATGGTATCCTGACAGTTGTCAGTCAATATTTCTGCGCCTTCTCTGCCGTAATTCTTCTCCAACTGCGCCAGCGATTGGATGATGGGTACCAGTGTGATACCACGGGAGCGACCCGCGCTGAACAGCGCCTCCACGTCAAAGGCGGGCATAGTTCCGAACTCATCACAATAGAACACCACGCGGCTGGGCAGATGCCCACCGTTCTCGTCCGCCACGGCGAACAACTCCCGTGCCAGCGTCTGTATCATCAAGCCTGCCATGAAGTTCTTGGTGGTGTCCTCCTCCGGCAGGATGAGGAAGATAGCGGACTTCTCCGCCGCAAACTGCTCGGCGTTGGTGGCGCTGTCGAAGCACAGCACCTGCTCCAGCTCCGAGTCCAGGAAGGCATTGAGCCGGGACAGCACCGTGGACATGACGGAGGCCATGGCCTGTTCGGAGGCATCCAGCGCTGCACCGGCAAACCACCGGGCCTTGTGTACGTCCGGCAGTCTGTCCATCAGAAGCGCAAACCAGTTTTTGCCGTGAACGCCGGAGGGTGCTAATAGTTCCTGCACCAGCTTGAATACGGACACGATGTGTCGGCGCTCTGCGGGGCATTTGCTGTCCGGCGGCAGGAATTCCGCCAGTAGGAGCACCACGGAGGTCAGCAAGCCCTCCGCCGCATCGTAGAAGTAGGCGTTCTGGCCGTAGTCCGTGTCGCCGTTTGGAGACACGACGGTCTTGGCCAGTATCTTTGCGTACTTCTCCGCCTTGGCACGGGCAGCGAGATTGCCTGTCTTTCGTGCCATGTCCATATAACGATTGATAAGCGTCAGCAGGTTGTAGCCATCCGAGCGCGTGGGATTACGCAGATCCACCACGGAAACATGATAGCCATAATACCGTGCCGCCACTGCGCCATAGTTGCGGGCAAGGTCGCCCTTGGTGTCCAACGCCAGGAAGCTCATGCCGCAGGCACAGGCATATTCCAAGTTGGGGTACAGGAAATAGGCGGTCTTGCCCACGCCGGACGCCCCGATCATGAGACAATGTACATCATCCTTGTCCACCAATGCGGTGATGCCATTCTTGCCGCTGGTGCTGCCCAGCACCAGTCCCTGCGCTTCAGGCAGATTTTTGCCTGCCCGCCAGTCCGGCACTTGGAATGGGACGAGGGCATAGGTCTTGCGGATCTCCGCATCGGTCGCCCACCGTGCCGTGCCATGCTGCCCGTCGCCTACAGTCTTGGACTTGATATTGTTCAGCGTGTAGTGGTCACCCAGCAGTGCCAGTCCGCCGATGATGGTCACCATGGCGCCTGCCGCCGCAATTAGTATCCAGAGGTTATCTGTCACAGGATTTCTCCTTTCTTTTTTTATCGATCTATGTTACTATTGCCGTGTAAAAATAGGGGAGGGACACTACATGAGCCATCTCGTTGCCACCGAATATAAATGCTTTGAGGACATTCGCAGAACGCGCTCTGACGGTTCCGAGTATTGGTATGCCAGAGAACTGGCTTCGGCCCTGGATTATGCAAAATGGGAAAACTTTGCCAAGGTCATCAAGCGCGCTATGATCGCCTGTGAAAACAGCGGACATGATGCATCTGCCGATTTTCCCGAGGTCAGGAAAATCGTTGAAGCCGGTGCAGCAACGAAAGGCATTGTTGACTATGAGCTGTCCCGCTACGCCTGCTATCTGATTGTGCAGAACGGTGATCCGCGCAAAGAGGTCATCGCGCTGGGACAAACCTATTTCGCCATCCAAACCTACCGGCAGGAAGTGGCAGACCGTTTTAACCAGCTGGACGAGGACAGCCGCCGGCTGGTTGTGCGCGGCGATATCAAGCAGTGGAATCAGCTGCTTGCTGAAGCTGCACGGAACGCTGGAGTGATCACAGCAGATGAGTTCGCCGTATTCCAAAACGCCGGGTACATGGGATTATACGGCGGCATGACCGTGGATGACATTCACCGCAAGAAGAACTTGGAGGTCGGTCAAAAGATTCTCGACTACATGGGCAGTACAGAGCTGATCGCAAACCTGTTCCGTATTTCTCAGACCGAGGAAAAGCTGCGGAAGGATAACGTGAACAGCGCGGATACCGCCACCGCCGTTCATTACAAGGTCGGCAGCGAAGTACGAGAAGCCATTGAAAAAATCGGCGGCACAATGCCGGAAGATCTGCCCACTCCCGAAAAGAGCATCGCCCAGCTGGAAAAGGAACAGCTCCAGCGGTTAAAGCAGCAGGCGTTGGATGGACAGTTGATGTTGGATGAATGAATTTACCCCGACAGCCTTATGCTGTCGGGGTTTTCGCTTTGCCTCGCTTCGCGCACAGGTCATCGTTCCAGTCTTTTCCCTGCGGACGCAGACGCTCCACGTCCACATCCATCTCCTCCAGCACCTCCATCATGTTTTCACAGGCATCCTCGCCCGCCTCATCGTTGTCGAGGCAGAGATAGACCATATTCAGCTTCGGGTTCTGCCGCAGACGTTCCAGCACCGGCTGAACAGACGTGCCGCAGCAGGCCACATAGCTGTGTTCCAGCCAGCCTGCCGGATAGAGCGTGATATGAGACAGCAGGTCGATGGGCGCTTCAAAGACATAGAGAGAACAGTCCGTGCCATCCTTGTGGAAGCTGTGTTTTGCCTCGCTGCCCTCCACATTGATGCGGAACACCTTTCCGCTGCTGCTTGTGCTGCGGAGGTGCGCATGCTTGGCTACGCCGTGCTCGTCCATGCCCACGAACACACAGTTGTGGTGCAGAGCGTCCTCGTAGAGCAGCTTCTCCCGCACGAACGCCGTGGCCACGTCGCGGTCAATGCGCCGGTGGGTGGTCAGGTAGGCGTAGAGCCGCCGCATATTGAGATAGGCCTCCGGCAGCGTGAAGGGTTTCGGCTCTCTCGACTCCGGCTCCTTCTTGACGATGGGGATAATGCCCTGACCGTCCCGCCCCAGCAGCATAGTCACCGCTTCGGGATAGGTCTTGTCATAGAATTGCTGCACGAAGCTGATGGCGCGTCCGCCTTTCCGTGCGGCATGGTCATACCACATCGGCCCGCGCACGGTGATGCTGTGATCGCTGACCAGCCGGTAATCCCGTCCGGCCATAATGAGTTTCTCGCCTCGATCCAACAGAAAAGGCGGCAGGTCAACCTCGTTGGCCTGCCGTTTCTCCGCGGATGTAAAATATACAAATTTACCCACGCTTTATACCTCCTATTGCATGGCGTTGTCGTTGACATGGTGGAGCTGCTCGTCCTCATGATCGTCCCGCTTGTGCCCCATGGCCATACGCTTCTCCTGTAACCGTCTGCGGCGCTTGGAGTCGATACGCAGCGCAGGCGGGATGACCGGCATATTGCCGCGGAACACACGACTCATGTGATAGAGCAATTGAATGACCGCACCGCCTTCTATCTTGATCTGCGACGTGACTGCCTGCGGCTGCGGCATAGCCACAGCCGATTCAGGTGAGGGCGGCACTTGCTGCTCATTAGGCTCTGCCTTGACGGGAGCTTGCTCCGGCACAGGCTGCCGAAATGTTTCCGCCTGCTGAATGATCATATTCTTGATGGCGCGGAACTCTTTCTGCTGTGACAGCGGCAGGTGGGGCAGCATGTTCCGTCCGTAGTAACCGGCAATCTCATCCTTCAGCCGCCACCAATGGTCATAGCAAGCCGCCACCTCCGGGAGCTGCGCCAGTTGTTCCACGATCTCGTCCACCTGCGCCTTGACCTCTTTGGGCAGATAGCCGTAAACGTGTCTGCCATCGATCTGCTCCAATGTCTGAGACAGATATCGCAGTTTTTGCTCTATGATAGGGTCAGTTGACTCACTGCTCTCCAACATTCTGATGTACATCAGCAGTGACTCTTTTGCGGTCTGGATGCTCTCCTTGTAGGCAGCATCCTTCTTAATGTAGAGTTCCTTCATCTCCTCATGGAAGATAGCGTTCGTCATCTTGGAACGCATGGCAGCGATACCTTCCCGCGTGAGATATCCCTTCTTCAGTTCCGCTGACCACACCATCATGTGGACATGGGGGTGATGCCCCTCGTCGTGGTACGCCGCGTACCAGCGGAAGTCATCTGTCTGAATACGCATGGCTTCCGCAATAGCGGCGCTCTCCTGCTTCAGCAGATTCCGCCACGCAGTGGCTTTGTTGTATCCCAGACGTTCTGCGTCTTCCCGCCGCAGAGAGAAAATAAACGTCCACACTTTTCCGTTGTGAGCTTCCAGCTCGGCCTTCGCCGCCTTGAGGTCGGTGGTGTCCGCCGTGCTGAACAGGCCATGGCCACCGTGTTTTTCAGCACGGGGCCGCTGGGCGATGTAGGACATATAGCCGCTCTCGGATTCCACTTCGTGCAGATGTGTATCCAGCGCCACGGCGATAAATGCGGACGCTGTACCTCGATTGGGTGTCTGTAGGTAGTCGTCATACTCGAAAAGCTCCTTTGCGTCCGGGAAGCCCTTTAGCAGTCTTTTGATGAACTGTTTCTGCTTCTTGGTCGCAGGCTCGGTGCTTTGGATGATCTCCACACCGTCCCGCGTGGCGACATACTCCATATACCCAGACGCTTTGCCCTTCTTGATGTAGCCGCTTTTTTGTATCAGCCGCGCCATGCGTTACTCCTCCTGATGGAACAGCAGCACGTCCTTGAAGGAGATGTTGCCATGGGTTGACGCCACCTCACGAATACTGCTGCCGCGCATCTTGCTGTACTCATCGCGTGTCATATCCACATCGCCGCCCAGCAGATGGTTGGTCATGTTGTGTTCTACCACCAGCTTGAACAGCAGCCTGCCCAGCCGGTCACCGAACACGCCCAGCGTACCCTCCAGCACCTCTTGCAGTGCGCGAGGCAGATATGCGCCCGTCCTCTCGGCGTGTAAGCGACCGCAATACTGCCGCAGAGCCTTCTCCACAAATTCGTTGCGGGTGGGGCAATTATCCAGCTTATAGAGCGCATCCACCTCCCGCCACACGTCGTCTGACAGCCAAACAGAGTGCCGGCTTTTCCCGTTTTTGTCCATCGAGTCACACCTCCTTCCTGCGCCTCCCGAAAGCCTTGTAAACACGGGGCTGACGGGCATTTTTGCAAATAATAGCGTCAAAACATATCCGCAGTCTAAGAATCAGCGCCATTTTCAAAATGCCGCAAACCCTTGGTGGCAGTCCGCACTGCGGGCTGCCGTGACCGGCATTGGCGCAGAAAAGCGCCAATGCTTTTCTCCTGCTCCGCTTTCGGCGCACCGAAAAGCGGGCAAAAACGTTCCAAACCTCCGGGGCCGCTATGGTTACCCTCCCGCGTTCCTGCGAGGCCACAAACCGGTCCACAGGGGCAAACACGGGGCTACATCTGTATCTGCGGAGACGGCCCCGGCTCCTCTTGAAGCTGCCGGGCGAAATCGTGCAGGCTCATGCCGTTTTGCTGCTGGCAAAACGCCTCCATCTTCCGCGCCAGCACCTCCTGCTCGGCGGCGTTCAGGTGATAGCTCCAGTTCTCCTCTGTACCGTCGCCCTTACAGAGATTCAGCTCCAATGTATCGCGCACAGTGTCTCGCTCAAAATCATAGTTGGCGTAGATATTCAGCCAGTCATCATTCTCATCTGTACACACGAATGTGCCGAAGGCGGCATCCACATCGAAGTCTGCCTGCACATAAAAGTTCAGCATTCCGTTTTCTATCAGGATCTCATCACTGAACGAAAAATTCCGTGCGGTGAGATGTCCAGCCGATGTGAGCTCCATGCCGTCCAGCAGCTCCAGCAGTTTACGGAGCCGTTCCTCCGCCGCTGTGAAGCACGGATTTGTGACCTGATGGACAGACGGTATCACATCCCGCATAGCCCACGTTGTCCAGCCGTTCATGATGTGAACAGCCGAAAACTCCCGCTTGTCAAAATCCAAATCAAACACGCCGGAGACCTTCCCGGTGTTCTCCATGCGGAGGAGTATCATCCGCTGATACTCCTCCGGCGTGATAGGCTGCGCCTGCGAATACAGAGAGATGAATTTGCCGGTGCTGTGTTCTGTACTCGTGCAGTACCTGCGGAGCGTCTGTGCAGCATTCAGCAGTTCCTCACCGGGCGAGGTCGTGAAGCACCATGTCTGTCCGTTTTCCGTTACGCGGTATGCAGCGCAGGTAACAGCCGCATCGTCCTGTATTCCCATATCAGTTGTCCTCCTTCGGTCTCACTTCGCTGATCTGCGCCTTGGGTGTGACCGATTTTGCTGGTCGCTTGGGCCTTGCGGCAGGCACCGCCTTACTATCCACATACTCTCGCACCGCTTCCGGGACTTCCGACTCGTAGAGTTGTTGGAGCATTTCTGCCATGCGCCGCTGTACAGACGACCGCTGCTTGCAGAGCGCGAACTCCAGCGCGTCCAGCTTGGCCGCGTCAAAATTGATCGTGATATTGGTTTCTCCCATTCGTTCCTCCTTACTCATAGTTGATATACGGGACCTCCAGCCAGTGCGTCCAGCCGCAGCCTTCCAGCTGCGTCTTGACCACGCCGTATTTGGTACCCATGGCCTCGATGACCTCGCCGTTGCCGATGTACACACCGATGTGTCCGGGCTTCCACACCGCCAGCCCCGGCGTATCCGGCATAGTCGCGATCTCACCCTTGCGCGTGGCGCTGTAGTACATCTCGTTTGCGCCGACGTCCGGCATCCCATGCGTACCGTAGTCGATAGTCATAGTGTCGGTCGACAACCAACCATAGCCCTTGATGAGTCCTACACAGTCGGCAGTGTGTCTGCCCAGCCAGTTGGCGCGGATGAAGTCCGCGTACTTTCCTACGCCATCCGGATACTGCGTCAACTTGTATTGCAGCAGTTCCGGCGTCAGAACTTGCCCATAGGTTCCCCACACATAGCCCCAGCCGGAGTTCCACGCATTGGTGACGTAGGCCACAAGGTCGGCAGCGTTCTTCGTAGTCGGATCGGTGAGCATGGATGCGTCCAGCTCGATCGGCGCACTGCCGCCCGACTCATAATCACCGTTGAAGGTATCGCCGCCCATGCTGCCCATGACTATGGCGTAGATATCCACAGCATTGGAACGCTCCTCGTCAGTCACCACGCTGCCGCGCCATGTAGAGAGATTTTCGTAGACTTCTGCCATCGGAAGAGGTACGGTCACCTCGTATGTTTCCTCCACCTGCTCCTCTGTGCCATCCTCCTGTACCACCGTTACCATGTGCGTCTGTGTTTCCGTTTTATAAAAGCAATCCACGAAGCGGTCTGCGGCAGCGCGGGTCGGCGCGTTGTCCCCAAAGCAGAGGGCAAAGAAAACAGCCTTGACCTGTACCGGGTCAAGGCTGCCTTCCTCGGCTTTCTGATTGACATAGACTGTCGCCGAATCCAAAAGCGAGAATGCCTCCTGCATCTCCGTGATGTGCGCTCGGTATTCCGCAGGAACCTGGCTCGACAATTCCGCGCCATAGAACGCTGCGGATACCACGGCGTTGTTGTGCTGGGACGCGCCATCGCCGAAGCAGCACAGGAACACCACCAGCAGGATCAACGGCGACAAGAGCAAGGCCAATACCCAACCGATGGTCTTTCGGCCATCCTCATTTGTCAACAAGGCAGCCGCTACTCGTGCCAATACGGGCGCGGCCATCACTTTCCACCTGCCGTTCCGAACAATACCGCCTTATGGTCCGGTGCTATGACCTTCAGATGATACCTCTCCGCGCCGCACTTAAACAGGCATTCGCCTCGCCGTGCGCGCCGGATGAGCTCGAACTCCGCCTCGTCCAGCTGCAGCATATCCATGTAGAACCGCCTGCCAATGGAGCCGGGATTGAACAGGAACTGGTGGGGCGGGATGGCGAACAGCGGCTTGGTCATCTCCCGCACACCCTCCTGATCGAAGTCCTCCAGATTCTGGGAAGCCATCAGCAGGGCGGAGTCCCGCTTCCGCACACGCTTCAAGCAGTTGCGGATATACTCAATGGCCACCGGATTGGACAGCCACAGGTACAGCTCATCCAATGCCGCCACCGTGTTGCCCGCCGTCAGAAGCCTGTCCGACATATACGCCAGCACATTGAACAGCAGGGCGTTCCGCAGGCTCTTGGCCGCCGTCAGTACGCCGCCTACGCCAAACACCAAAAATCTGTCGTCCGAGATGTTGGTGTGCCCGTTGAAGAATGGTGCGTCCGCACCCACGCACAGGGAGTGCAGCCCCAGCAGCACCTCCTGCAACAGCTCCCGCGTGTACAGGCTGCCGTTCCTGTAATTCACCAATTCATTATTGATGAGCGCATACAGGTCGGACAGGATGGGGTAGTCCTCCGGCTTGAGCTGGCGGAAGTCTGTTTCCTCTGAGATGCCCCACTTCCGGTACAGCTCGGACAGCATGATCTCAATGGTGTCCAGCTGCGGGTCGGAGAAGTCCTTGTAGGCACGGAAGAAGTCCTTTAAGAAGGAGATGTGCCGCGCCAGCAGTGTGGACTTGCGGAAAGCCTCCGGCGCGGACTCGTCCGTTTCCATATCCGTGTCCTCGTTCCAACACCGCACCTCCAGCACATTGATACGCTTCTCGCCGGCCATCAGGTCGATAAAGCAGCCACCCAGCTTACCGCAAAGTTCCTCCAGCTCATGCTCCGCGTCCAGTGAGACCACGGACTTACCCGCTTCCAGCAGGTTGCAGATAAGCAGCTTCATAAGGTAGCTCTTGCCCTGTCCGCTGTTGCCGAGGATGAGGATATTGGCAGAGGTCTTATCGCTGTCGCGGCGGTCGAAATCCACCACGATGTTGCTGCCGTATTTATCCTTGCCGATATAAAAGCCGTTGGGATCTGTCTTGCCGGAGTAGTTGAACGGGTACAGATTGGCCACGCTGCCAGCGGGCAGTACGCGTTCGAACTCCCGGCCAAGGGCGTTATAGCCTACGGGACTGGCGCAGTAAAAGCCCTGCTTCTGCCGCAGGAGCAGCTTGTCCACATTCAGCTTACAGCGCACCAGCTCTGTCAGCACATCGGTCTGAAGCTGCCGCAGGTACTCCATGCTGTCCGCCGTCATCTCCAGATACACGGCGCAGTGGAGCAGTGGCTCATGCTCACGGTGCATCTTATGCACCAGCTCCGCCACATCCCGCAGGTTGCTCTCGGCCTCCACCGCCTGCCGCAGCTTGTTAGGATCCGAGCCGTCCAGCTTGTTCTTCTTGTTGGCGTTGTCGATGATCCTGTCCTCCTCACCGGGGGACACCTGTCGGCAATATATCCGCAGCGTCACGCCGCTTTTTTCGCCCAAGTGCCGCAGGATGGCCTGAGATTCGGTGCTGGCGGGATATTCCCGCAGCGCCCAGACGCAGCGGTAGGTATTGCCGAAGATGTAGTGATCCACCTCGAACTTCACCACGCCCGGCGCGATGCAATCCAGAAAGGAGCGGATAAATGCTTCCTGCGGTGAGATCTCTTTTTTGTGAAACGGGTTTTTCATTCCATCCACCTCACCAGCAGAAAAATTCCATGCGTGGCTCCAGCTCCGGTTCGTGGCCGGTAAACTGCTCCGGCTCCCGAAATCGCTGCGTGTACCGATCCAATTGCTCGTCTGTCAGAGAGCAGAAGCCGCCCTCATGGTCATCCCCCACCAGGAAAAACGGCCCGCAGATAATATCATCCTCGAGCCAGCGATTGGGCTTCATGCCATTGAGCTTTCCCTCTTCATTGCAGCAGAGGATCACGCCATCCTCCACATATACCGGCTGAAATAATCCCTGCACCTCCTGCTGAATCGCCTCCAGCCCATCCTTCATATCCTTCACATAGGGTGCTTTGCCAGGTTCAACTTTCAAAATCCGCATTTTGTTCCTCCATTTCCGCCGTCAGCCAATGCGCACCGTCTATGAGGTCAAACACCTCGTGGGTGGCGTCCTGTTCAAAATAAATCGCAAGCAGCTCCAATAGTTCCGCTCCTTCCACTCGGCGAACGGTAAAACCGCTGTCCCGCAGCCGCTGTTCCACTGTTGCGAGGTTGATCGCACCGTCCGTCTTTCTGCGCCGCAGGACAAAGCAGAATTGTCTGGATGATGCCATCATGGTCTGCACATCGTCCAGATGCCGCCGGTCCTGCGCCAGCAGAGTGCGGATAGCGGGATTGCCTTCCTCCTCTGCCCTGCGCCGATAATAGAGACGGTTATCCTGATAGGACTCCTTAGCGTCTAACGCCAGCAGCTCCATCTCTGCCGAGGTCTTCAGCGCATTCAGCAGCGCTGTCACCCTCGTGCGGACACCCGACGCCGGCAGCACGTTCAGGTTAGTAGGCTGCACAAGGTAAAAAGTCAACTCACCGCCTGCCGTCAGCACGCTGCTGTCCGTCACGCGCTCAATGCCCACCAGCTGCTGCGTGGACTTCTTCTTTCTCATACTCGTTCCCTCCATTCGTAGTATTGCTGCCCGAAAAAGAAGAACGCTGCGGCGTAGCGCAGGAAATCCAGCATGCTGACACCGCCGTGCCGAATGCAGAGAAAGGCCAGCGCCGCTGTGACCACCAATGGGATCACAGTGCCGGCCTGTGTCAGTGCCAATACCGACAGCAGCAGACCGATGCCGATGAACGCCACGTCCCGCAGCGTCCACAGCCACAGCATAGGCCGCGCCGTCAGGTTTTCAGGGTATAGGTACATAGTTCTCCTCCAAAAGTGAAGCCGCAGGCACACGCCTGCGGCTCTGTGTTCTTATTTCGCATCTCCTGCGTCATTCAGCTCCCGTTCGATGAGGCCCAGGATGAAATCCTTCTGCTTCAGGTTGTTCCTGGCGAGGTAGTCCTTCAGCCGGTTGAAGAGTTCCTCCGACACCTGGAATGCGATGGTGCGGGTGTTGGTGTTCATAGTCTTTGCTCCTCCGTCAAAATGTTCTTTGAGTATATCCGTGATGTAGTCTGCCAGCGTCTGTCCACGCTGCTCCTGCTCCGCACGCAGCCGCTGGTGCAGCGACAGCGGAATGGGTGCGCAGAGGTTTTTCTTTTCCTCCATGGTGTGCTCCTTTCCGCCTCCCTCCGAGGCAAGCAAAGCATAGCCGAAGCGCAATGGGAAAGCTATTGATAAGTACAACGAAGAAGCAGGCGCAAACGAAGCACAATGGACAAGTTATGTTTAATCGCTTCCCCGTATGGCGTCCGCCATACACTTCATCACGAAATCCACGCAGGGGATGGCCACGCTGTTGCCCAGCGCCTTGTACCGTGCGCTGTCAGATGCGCCGGGGATATCCGTCCAGCCGTCGGGGAAGCCCTGCAATCTCTCACACTCCAAGGGCGTCAGACGGCGGATGAGCAGAATGGGCAGATCCTTGTCGCCCATCAGTTCACAGGTATGAAGTATCAGGTCAGTGGCGTCCTTGCTCTGCCGGGCGCTCTGGGTACCGGCGATCTCGTCGGTGGTAAATGCATCCACACGCTGGCGGCGGAATACCGCGTGGCGGTCGAAGCCGGTCAGTGTGTAGGCCACATTCTCCTGATACCCCATACCATTTCCGCCGTTCTCCGGCTCGCGGTCTATCGTATTTCCCGCAAGGCAGTAAACCTGCTCCCCCACAAGCGGTACATTGTTACCGCCGGTGCCGCAGCGTGCCGACATGGCCGGAGCCACACTGCCCATCTGTCGATAGCGAGCGTCCATACCGTGGCTCTCAAATACCAGCGGCTGGTGGTTGCCCATCTGCGCCCGAAGCGTGGCGGTTTTATCTACCGTCACGTCCATACGCTCGCCACCCTGATCGTTGATGCACAGGACGGTTGGCATACTGTTTCCGCTGCCGCCGGCCTTCAGTGTCGGCGCAACGCCCTCGCGGTAACCGATGCCGCCCGCACTGGCTCCTGCACCAGCGGAGAAGCCGGCGACAAACGTCTGCTGCTTCATCCCCGGCTGCGCACCCAACGCGCCGGCTTTATCTCCCAGATCACGGACTTCATCCCGCTGGTTTGCCGCAAAAGCCACCGATGTGCCCGCCACGAACGTCTGCATCTGCAAATTGGAGGTCGCCATCAACGCCCCCGCCGTATCGCCCAGGTCGATACCCTCGTTCCTCTGGTTGATATGGTACGCCTTGATAAGCCCCATCTGCGCCAATATTACCAAATCGATCATCCGCAGGCCGCTCTGCATTTCCAACGCCAATTTCAGCGTTGCAGGCAACTCCTTCCCGCGCTTCCGTGCTCTACGGAGAATGCCCAGGCAGGCTTTCCGGCTCAAATAGTATTTGCGCTGAGGATGGGGTTCCAAGATCTGCCACAAGGAAGATCCTCTTACGACTCTGGGGCACACCCCAGTATTGAGCGTCGAGGACTCGCCAACATAGGGAGACAAGATCTCCCAATATGGCTGCCCCAGAATATCGCCATCCCCAAGGGTGATTTTCAGGAACATGAATTCCTGATACACCAATTCCGAGTGTTTCCTCCAGGACGACCCGGAAGTCATCTCCCTTTTGCTGCCCACTGGAGAATGCGCCGGGGACGTTTTCCCAGCACATGAATCGGGGGCGAACATGGATACCTGTCCGTCCTCGTAAAACATCTGCATCTCGCATCTCCTTTATGATCCTGATTTGTTCCATAAATAGACCGGAACGCTCACCGGCAAGTCCCGCCCTCGCTCCAGCCACGGACAAGTCCTGACAGGGGCTGCCGCCGCAGATAATGTCCACAGGCGGCAGCTCGTCCCCGCGCAGCTTCGTGATATCCCCGTAGTGCAGCATCCCCGGCAGACGCTCCCGTGTGACGCGGATGGGGAAAGCCTCGATCTCGCTGGCCCACAGGGGCACAACGCCGTTATGGATGGCCGCCAGCGGGAAGCCTCCTATTCCATCGAAAAGACTTCCCATGGTGATAACTCTCATTTTGCTGCGGCCACCACCGTCCGCGCCATACTGACCGCGCTCTGTGCCGTGTAGACCGCCGAGGAGATATTGGCCCGCGTGGTGGTATCCAGTCCGAACGCACCGGCGATACGGGGGATCTCTCCGGCAGAGAGCATCAACCCCAGGCCCAGCAGCGCGTGATCCTTAAACACCATCAAGCCCGCCACAAGGATAGTGGCCTGCAAAAAAGCCGTGAGACACAGTCCCACGACCTGCTTGCACCACTGTATGAATCCGTCGCCATAGCCGCGCGGTACAGAGAACATATACAGACTGCCCACCGCGACCTGAATGAGTAAAATACCGCCGCGCTTAAGGTTGGCGAAGAAGACCTTTATGACCGCATAGGCCATCAGCGCAAGGCAGAAGATGACCATAAGTCCGCTGGTCACCGGGCCAAAGCCCCGCAAAATGATTTGTCCGGAAGATGTCAGGCTCTCCACGGCGTTGAAATCCTCCAGCGCCGCTTTTGCCGCGTCTCCGATGCTGGTCGTCCCAAAGCCGGTGATGCCTGCCGTCAGGTCGGCCTGCAGCGATACCGCCAGCTCATACAAGCGCACCGGCACCTGCGTAAAAAGGGAGACCGCCAGAAAACCTTTCATGGCATTCAAAGCCGTTTCCTTAACATTGCCGCGGCCACCGGAATATTCCACGCCGCACTCGAAGCAGGCTACCACCAGCCCTATGGCAAACAGCGCCCAGCCCAGATAGGAGAAAAACAACACCACGCTCTGTACCCAGCTCATGGCGAAGAGCTCGGCGCCCATGTTTCCCATCTCCGAAAAGAAATTGCCGAGAAAGCCCACGATCTGACCGTAGAACCAGTCCACGATCTGACCCAGCACCGTATCGGCTACAAAGTCCCAAATAAAAATAAGCTCTCACCTCCGTAAACGCAGGAAGCACTCTGCCGTCAGCAGAGTGCTTCCTGTTATCGTATTATGTTGCAGGTCACAGCTCCATCTTAAAGCCGTAGTCCTGCGCCCTGTCCTGTTCCACATCCTGTGCCACGTCATCCTCCTGCCGCTGCACCTTCGCCAAGACCATCAGCTGTCCAAGCCGGGAGGAAAATGCAGAGATGATCGCAGCCTTACGGCTCTCGTCCACATACTCGCCGGCCTGATTCAAGATGTCCCGGATATCCTGCTCAACGCCCCTCAGCCTATCAAAGTCGATCCAGCCGAAGGAGGTCACCAGCTTGAGCTGTTCATGGTGCGTTTTTTTGAATGGTTTACACTCAATGGCACGGGCGGAGAGGATCTGCGGTGTCAGCTTATCGTACCCCAAGGAGGAGCCGCTATCGAAGATAGGTGCGGTGCCCAACCATTCCAGTGTATCTGCACTGCGGAGTAGTCCGAAGTTGTTCTGATGCCTGTCCTCATTGGCGATAAGGTAGTCCAGCACGATCATCTGATCCACCGCGTGTTCCATACCCTCCACACCAAACGCCTCGCAGCAGTTCAGATAGTGGCGGTAGACCGATGTGTTGTTGTCTTTCCTCATGGACTGCATCACGCGCCACGCGCTGACAAGCTCCGTGTCCGGCGTAACGAAATCCTCACAGACGCTGTAAGGGACGCCGTCATCCCAGAGCAGTGTATAGGGGACGTGGGGAATGCCCAGTTTCTCCGCCACCAGTGATGCGATTACCTCGTTGAACGGCTGCTGCATAAAGGGGTTACTACCTGCCTTCAGTAGACACCGTTTTCCGTCTATGATCTTCCACCGTTTTTTCAGGTAGCCATCAGACGTATTATCCGGGGAGCTGAAATCAAAACCTACCGTTTCTTTGGCTTTGCCTAAGAGTACATCACCGATGTCCTCCGAGAAGGGATTTTCAAAGAAGTTGATGCGCTCCCACTGGAGGTCGCTGCCCCAGGGCCTGACCCAGTACTGGTCTGAGAGGCTCAGGCCAAAGCAGCGTGTCAGCAACACCTGCGTATTGGGCAGATTCAGTGTTTCCAGTGCCTTTCGCACACCGGAACGGCTGGCGGGAATGCAGCGGTCGATCCACCATGCATTGAGCGCGGCACGATCCACACCGTCCCGCCTTGAGGCTGTTGCCACAGGAAGATGCTCCGAACGATACACCGCGTCGATCCGCTGGATAGAACTTGTCACCTCATCCAGCTCCATATCGAGGACTGCGATGTTCTTGTGCATCAGCGTATACTGCATCGTGCCACCTCTTTTCTCAGTCATTTCCATGCTATTTTACCACGCTTTCTGCAAAAAGCCAACCGAAAAATGTTCAGACATCGCGGTCACACACCCACGATGTCCCAGATGTACAGCGGTGCGGTCAGGGTAAAAACCAGACACGCGAACAGAATAGCCGGTGCGGTCCATTCAAACTGACCCGTCTTTCGATAGTCGAAGTAGGCGGTACCCAGCTTCACAAAGAAGAAAATGGCGAGGATCATATCGATGGCAGGGAATACCACATTGTTGACAACGGTCTTGATCTGCCCTGATGCCGCCGCCCATGTACTTTCCACCGCACCGGCAACATCGCCGCTGCCGGTGGCGTAAGCCGCCACGGAAAACAGCCAGCAGAGCAGTGCCGCTGCGCCGCAGACCAGCACTGCACGTTTCACATATCTCATAGCTTCCTCCTTCACATCGTCATTTCGCCCATGGACATCGCCTGATTGCTATTCGCTTGGAGCTGCTCCAGCTCCGCTCGGTAGTCACTGACGAAGCCATCCAGCACAGCGGGATGACTGCCAATGAGGAAGGTATGGCGGTGTCCACCGTCCTCGGGCACGAAGATGGTTCTGCTCCATCTCTTATTGGTCTCATGGTAGCGTCCGTCATAGGCGTGCAGCTGCAAGGTGTTGGCCAGCACATACCCTACACGCCTATAGCCGTACTGGTCAATAACGCTTTTGGCGCAGCCGTCCTTGAGATGCATTCCGTCAAAGTCCCGATGGATCGCCAGCTCTATCGCCCCGGCACAGGCACAGTTGGTGCGAAAATTGGCACGCCACAGCTCCAGCTCGCCCCTGTCCCTTGCCTCCTTCGCCGTGTAGGGGTACATTGCCTCATTTGGCAGCATAGACCACATCTCCCTCCTCCAGATAGCATTCCAGCAAGGCCGGGCAGCAGCCGCTATCCAGCAGCAGCTTCCGGATCGGCGCAGGCACGGCATCGAGGTCGAATTCCCTCACGTCCGAATCGCAGTCCTTACAGCAGGGCATACGACAGGCGTCCAGCAGGGCAGACACAAGCTGCGATGCCGCGTCAAACAGTCCGGCCAGTGCGTCTGCCGTCTGTACCGCTGTCATCTCACGCGGCATAAGCAGCAGAAGGCTATGCGTCATCTGGGCAGACAGATCTACGCCCGCCATGCCGCATTCTGCCAGCTCGCTGCCGGGGATGGTCAGGCCGGTCTTGTCCAGTGTCATTTCGTTCTTCATGATAGATCCTCCTCAAGTTCTCAAAGGTCGTTCCGGGATATGCACCAGTCGGCATATCTTCCCATCGCTGCTGTAATCGCCGAATATCGTCATCTGCGACGCAAAAACACGGGGGTCATAGTTGGTCATGATGTATTCCCGGTATATGTCATTTTTCTTCTTGGATTGGCTGTTGGGACGCTCCACCTCATAGATGAAAAAGTCCTCGTAGAGCCTGCGAATATAGTCGCAGTTGTTATAGGACACCATGGCGAAGCCCCTGTGCTGCGCCAGTACGTCATGGAGCCGTTGATGGTCACTGCGGGGAAACTCCACCGCGTAACGCTCCGCCTCATAATAGGGCGGGTCACAGTAGACCGTGGTCTGCGGGTCATTATGGGCGGTGATGATGCTCTCGAAATCCTTATTCTCCAGCGCTACATCCTTCAGGCGGTGAGAACACTCCCAAACATCCCGAAAGAATCGCTGTATATCGCAGGAGCTCACACCATAGCTGTCGCCGTTGCCGTTATAGCTGTATCGCTGCAGCTTGTAGATAGCGGCGGCGCGGCGCACATCCGACAGCTCCGCACGGCTTTGCAGCAGCCGCTTGACCTCCTCCGCCTCCGGCGGTGGGAACATCTGCTCCGCCAGCTGCAGCTCCTCATCCAGATACAGCTGTGTGAAGTCCTCGCCCTGCAGCTGTCTGCGCAGCACATCAAACTCATCACGGGCATTGATCGGAAGAAAGCTCAGTTCTTTCGTCAGGGCCATAGGGCGGTGCTTGACGCAGAAAAGCAGGTTATACAGGTCGTGGTTCAGGTCGTTATATATTTGCAAGCACCCCTTCGGCACGGCGGTATTCAGCGTGATGATACCGCTGCCGCCAAACACATCCACCAGTGTTTTATAATGGATGGGCAGGAGCATCTGTATGGCCCACATAAGCTGTCCCTTACCGCCCATCCAAGGCATGAGCTTTATCAGGCTGTCACGCATCAAATTTCTCCAACGCACGCTCCAGTCCGGAGATAGCCGCGTCCAGTCCACTGCGCATTTTCTGCAAGCCGCGGATGGTATCATAGACCTCCGCCGCCGTTTCCGCGAAGTAGTAGCCCCGCTGGTCTGCCGCGATGGGTACGGTGTCCTGCCGCAGACGGTTGACGCGCCGCCGCAGCTCGTTCCTGCTGATGCCCAGCACACGCTCCAATTCCCGGCTGCTGATCACATTTCTGCGCCCCTTAAATCCATTTTCCAGATACAGGGCAAAGGTTTCCTTCGTCATTCTTGCACTCCCTTCCGGTGACCGTTCACCGAAAAGGACGCAAAAGAGGGATCGCCGTCCCTTTTCAGAAAGCGGTCCCATTGTTGTTGAATTTTACTGCATGGTCATGTCCACGCCTTGCCGCGGTACTTGCAGCGGCTGTCCGTCCGGACGGCAGATATAACCGTAGTCACTGAAAAGCCCCTGATCTCGCCACAGAAGGTCTGCCCCGTAGGCGTCCATGTTCAGATGCCGCGTCAGCAGGTCACGATCCGGATCGTTCACGATGACGGAGAGTTCATCCCTCGCCAATTCCTCCAGAGAATGGATCCCCGGCTCAAGGGCATATTCGCTCAGATGCTCTGCCAGTGCAAACGCATCATCCAAGCTGGCGATGTCCAGCTGACCGGCCACAGCCTTGAACTTTATCAGTTCGTTATTTCTGTCCAGTTCCTCCAGGCACTGTGCAAATCGGTTGATCTGCTCCATGCCGTCATAGGCCATATCCGTGAAGCGCCACATCTCCGGCATGGCGGCATCGCACTCCTCCAGCCGCACCTCCTGCCAGCTGTCCACCTCCAGGCAGTCCAGTACGGCGTCCAGCTCCGCCTGCTTTGCGGGTAGGTACAGCTTTACAGCACGGACGTCGCTGACGCAGAGGAAATAGATCATATACGGCGGCTTTCGTGGCGGCCTGCCCAAGTTGGACGGGGCCTGCCGCAGCTCAGACTCCTGCATCACATAGCCGTGGGGCGTAAGTACGCCGCCCTCACCCTCACGCATCGATCTGCCGATCTTCTCGTAGTCCAGCATTTTCAATACGCTGTCCGGCACGGTTGCCAAATCCGGGAGAAAATCGTTCTCCACGTAGAACTGTCCCAGCGCGGCATCGTTCGTGATCCCCGGCGCCACATGACAGCAATCCACGCTGTATGCCAGATCCAGCACCCGCGAGAGCGTCAGCTCACCGCCGTTGTTCTGCCATAGCTTGTCAAGCTCCATCTGCACTAAGCCCTCAAAGGCCACGGCATCCACATCGCCGAATGTACGGAGCTTCTCTGCCAGTGCGTTGAACTGGTACAAATCGTACCCATCAAGATGTGGGGCGAGAAATTCATATCGGCCCATGTCCTCCACCTGCCAATAGAGCTGCTGCCCATCCTCCAGCCGCAGCTTGTCCAGCGCATCCAGCAGCTCCCACGGCGTGGCGGGCAGCTCCAGCTCCGCGTGATTGCTGTTGTCGGGATTGCCCATGTATATGGAAATAACCTTTCTATCCAAGCTCCATCCCTCCTCGCCGCTGCACGATGTCCTCACAGTTGTCCGGGTCTGCACCGGGTACATCCCAGCCGCACATGCTGCCGATCTTCATGGCCTCCTCTTGGGCGGGCGTCACACCCCTCTTTCTGTTCTGCTCATCCGCGATACGGCGGTTCTCGTGGGTGTCACCGGTAGACCAATCGCTGGGGCAGTACCCGCTTTCGCCGCGTTTGATGCAGATGAGCTGTCCCGTGCCCGGCAGCAGCGTGAAGCACATCTCCGGCAGCTTTTCAAAGTGGGCGCAGAAGCGTTCCTGCTCCGTCTGGATGCTCCAGTCCTCATCCTGCCACAGATGCACATACAGCTCGCTGCCACGTCCAACGGCAATCTCATGCTGCTCGAAACCCTCGCCCCAGCCGTCCGATGCCTGTCCTTCAATATATTCCTTCAGCGTGGTCAGCTCTGCCGCCGACAACTCGCCGCTGATCTGACATTCCGCGATACCCCACAGCTTGCTGTTTCGCCGCTCCACGTCGAAGGTGACGGAACGCACCTTGTCGTTCACACTGTCCGCCGCGTCGTACCAGTGCATGATGCCGCGGGCGGTCTCCTCCGGCACCCGATACTTCACCAGTGCGCTGCGGATATGATCCTCATACGCGGTCAGGTCGTGTCCGGTCAGCAGCTCCGGCTCCTCCGGCATCTCGCCGCATTCGTCCGGCTTATACGCATAGAGGTCGGCGGTGAGGGGCATATACAGCTTCATCAAGGTAAGCTCAGGCGGCAGGACGGTGAAGCAGTCCACGCCGGGGATAAGGGCCAGCGTCCGCCCGTTGTCCCACTTCATGTGGAACTGCCCCGCGTCGTCGATGTAGTTCAGTTTTCCCGTCGCACCGGCCTCCACCGGCGCGTACGGGTCCTGCATAGCGTCCAGCCGGATGCGTGTACCCGCAGGGTACTGCTTCCGCAGAAATGCCAGCATCTCCCGATTTACGTTCATACTAAATTCCTCCCATCGTCTGTGTGTAGTCTTCCAGCTCACAGGGGTTTTCCTCACCAAGAAAGTCAAACAGGATGTCATCTGCTGCCTTGCGGATAGCGGGATCGTCTGTCAGGACTTCATAGCGAAACCCTGTGGTATCACGGTAGGGAAGTTCCTCCCGGATGCAGTCCAGGAAGGCGTCTGCATCGTCGTAGAAGATATCGTCGTCCCCTACGAAGGTCACCTTGCCGAAAATGCTTATAGTTATCTCACCTCCGTTCTCTCGCAGCACACCACATACCGCTGCCTCCCGCCGCTGGCATAGGGGTGGCAGGTGATGAGCGTCAGCAGGTCGCGTCCTTGCTGGATTTTGATCTTATCCACCTCGTGGGGCAGGATAATCTGGATGTCCGATACCGTATACGTCAGGGTTTCCCACAGGTTTGTCAGCGTAACGGTATCGCCCACCGCCAAACGGTCGATGTGCCGAAAATAATCCGCGCCTTTCCAACCTCGGTGTCCGGCAATGACGCAGTTTGTGCTATTGCCACCGATGGGTGCGGAGGTATTGCCCAGCACCGCCGCACCTGCGGCAAGGTGGTCATCGGACGCGCCCAAGTAGACCGGCATGGTCAGCTCCATGGTGGGAATTTCCAAGACGCCTATGATCTCATCCTCGATGCCGTAGGCAGTCAGGTCGGCGGCGGGTTCTTCACAGGCTTCGAGGTCAACGAGGTTACACTGCTTTTCGGCATAGATACGCTGGTTGTACTCCTGTAGAGCCGCCAGCAGTTCAGGGTACTGCTGCTCCGGCTCGTTACGCTCGGCGAAGAACTCCTGCACAGCAGTTGCGGCACTGCTTTGGAGTCTGTTCCCCGTGAACACCGGCCACAGCATGACGCAGATACCCGCCACGGCCAACAGTACTGCCAGCACAAGGGATGTCTTACGCATGGCGTTTCCTCCTCATCAGGAAGTATCCGCCGCCTGCAACAGCTACCACGCTAAGACTGATACCCAAGCCAGTGAGGTAGTGTTGTGTCCATGAGGATGCCGCTGGTTTTTCCACGGCGGCAGCGGTTGCCTGTTCGGGGGTGTACGGAATGCGGTGGCCTCGCACCAGCAGCCTGTGGGTGTTGATGCCAAACGGGGTACACGTCACCAGCGTGACATAGTCCTTGCCTTCCTCAATCTGAAGCAGTCTCGTGTCTGTGGGCAGTACCGTGTGGATGGCGTCCACTTTGTAGGCCAAAGTGTCACCCAGCACATGGATATAGAACATATCGCCCACTGCAAGCTGGTCGATGTCCGAAAACAGCTTAGAACTCGCCATTCCGCTGTGTGCCGACAGCACCGCGTGGGTGCTGCTGCCGCCTACCGGCAGAGATGTGCCGACCACATGGCCAACTGACTTTTCCAGCGTGTCCGCGTCCGTGCCGTGCTGCACCGGCAGATATATGTTGATTTTGGGGATGTCCACATAGGCCATGACGCCGCCCACCGTGAGCTGCTGGGCATAGGCCAAGGGAGGGGCGGATGCCCCTCCCTCGGTAATGGTCGCCGCGCCGGACAGCATGGCGTTGTATTGCTCTGCGGTTCCACGCTGGGCGGTCAGCTCGGCATTGTCGGTGTCCGCGATGGCGGCGGTATAAGTGGTTTCTATGTCCGAGTGGTATTTCTCACTCAGAAGTTCTCCTACCAATGGGTAAAACAGAAGCCCCAACGCCACAGCGCCGCAGGCCGCCGCCAGTAGCCATCGTTTCACTGCTCGTTCTTATGCTTGCGGTTGCGGATCACGATAAACGCCGCCGCGCCCAGCAGCGCCACGCCGCCGATGGTGAACATCCACGTGCCGTAGCCGCCGGTCTTGGGCAGATCGAAGCCGGGGTTATTGACCACGGTCAGCGGCACAATGGCGTTGCCGTCGCTCATGGTGACATCCTTGCCGTTGACGGTGGCGGAGGCGGTCAGCAGCTTGGTGCCGCACTTCTCGCAGATGTCGCTTTCCTTGGTGGTAATCACGATCTTGACTGCCTCCTTCAGTAGCACATACCCCTTATCCGTGGCGGTTTCAGTCAGGCTGTAGCTATCATCCTCCAGCCCTTTTACGATGATGTGGCCGCTGCTGTTGGGGACAAAGGTGGTAGCGTCGGACTTCTTGGTGGTGATACCCTTGGCGTAGTAGATGCCATCTTTCAGGTCGGCGATGATGTAGCAGTCGTCACTGTCATTATGCAGCAGGAACTTGACGTCCTGGATGTCACCCTTGCCATCGCTGAACTGCTTCAGCACATCAATGCCGTAAGTAAACACATGGCAGCAGTCCTCCAGCGTGTCATAGTACGTAGTGTTGGTGCGCTTCCACGTCAGGGTCACAGTGTTGGGATTATCCTTGTCGCCCATCTTGGCGTCGGAGGTCAGGGTGGCCGCGTAAGTAATGCGCATGGTGCAGTCGCTGTAACCGCGCTTCACGTTGTCGATATACACGGCAGCCGCCTCATTGATCTCGCTCAGGCCGGTCTCCGTCATCTTGATGGTCATGATGTTGGCGGCATCATCGTAAGTCACCGCAAATGTGCCGGAATCCTCGGCCCATGTAGTGATCTTGTCGGTGCAGGCGGAATCGCGGAAAAACTCGATAACCACGTCCTGCTTGTTATACTTAATGCCCTTAGACATGGTATCTACATAGGTGTACTCGCTCAGAGAAGAAGCCTTGGAGGTAATCGTGGGCAGGGTGCTGATAATCTGGTAGTCCACGGTATCGCCCACAGAGGCGGTGGCAGTGTGAGCGTACCCATCGGTGATGTCAGTCAGGCTGCCGTTGTTCTTGCCGGTGGAGTTCTTGGCCTCACGCACGGTCTTTTCGAGGTCAGGATTTCCGGTCTGATTCTTGGGGTAAACGGTGACATCGTAGCTCCATGCCGCACCGTCGATGGTAGTCATGGGCAGAGATACGAAGAACGGATTGCAAGTAAAAGTCACATTTTCAGGGACGCGAGTCTCCACAACGAGATACAACCCCCGCTCCATGTCGGATGCAGCGGTGTGGCCGGTGGCGTCGGTCTCCGTCATAGCAACACCGCCGTTCTTCACGGTAGTTTCCAGAGCGTTCTTCACATTCGTAGCGTTGGCTGCGAGAGCTGTGGCCAGCTTGTTGTTCAGCATATCGCTGGTGAAGTAGTTGATACCATTGTCGGTCTTGTGAGCATCTGCGCCGGTCAGGCCGATGGCGGACAGCACGTCGGTGCTGCGGTCGGAGCTGTCGAAGCCATACAGCACGCCCACCTGCCGCTGACTGTCCACGACCTCATTGTTCATGGCAATGTCGGCTACGCGGAGGTAGGTGAACTCCACGCCCTGAATGGCGTACTTTGCCAGCTTGTCGATAACCGCGTCGTCACGCAGGCCGGTGGAAACGTAGGACTCGGCATCCCACGCACCGTCGTTGCTGGCCTTGGTGATGTCGTATTTATAGATGCTCAGGGATGCTTTTTTGCTGGGATCGATGATAGGCGCAGAATCTGTTGCGGCAAATGCCGTGGTGATGAGGCTCAGAGCCATGATAGCGGCCATGAGCATGGCCAATACGCGATGGATCTTTTTCATGTTCAGCCGTTCTCCTTTGTGATGTAAGATTTTTTGCAAAAATAAACACCCATGCAGAGCATGAGTGCTGCAAACGGGAAGTAGGTTGTAAATCCCGTGCCGCCCGTGAAGGGCAGGACGAAGCCTGCGTTATTGCAGGCGGTGATGGTAATATCGCGGTTTCTGCTGTCCAGCGTTCCTGTGAACAACGGCTCGGTCAGCAGCGTGTACCCTGCGGGAGATTTGGTCTCCGTCACACGGTACTGCGCACCGGTTTTAAGATTCTCCCACTTGGCAACGCCTGTACTGTCGGTGGTGATTCTGCCCACCTCCGTCCACGTCTTACCGTCCGCGGAAGTCTCCAGCAGCAGCTCCGCACCAGCAAACGGGGAGCCTGTGGCATCTATCTTGCGGACGGTGATACTGCCCTTCTCCTCCATGGCCATGATCTTAATGTACGCCTTCACGGGGTCGCGCCCCACGCCGGTGTAACCGGCCATCGCCTGATACCGTCCCGTCCGATCATACCAGCAGATCACCGCTCGATCCGGATCGATCTCATAGGCACTGCCGGTGGCCGAGTAAGTTTTCTCGGTGTCGAGATTCTTGGCCGCCGCTGCCGTGGCCGTGATGGTCAGGGTGTCGCCCTTCCGTGTGAAGGTGATGCCGCTCCCGCTGTTGGCGGCGAAATTGTAGTCACCCAGCACCTCATTGTCATCCGTGACCGTAGCTGTATAGCTGCCCGCTGCGTTCCTCTTCAGCTCAATGGTGTCGCACCAGCGCGGTGCGTACTCTGCAAAGCTGGGGATCATCGTGGCGTTCTGCATCGCCGCCGCGATTTTGTCATACCACAGCCCGAAGGTCGGGTAGTGGCTTGTGTCCACACAGCCATAGAACGGGCTGTATTCCCAATCGTCGTAGGTGTAGGCGTTGCGATATTCGCAGATCAGCTCCCAGATAATGGCCTGTGTTGCCGCCCACTTTTCCGCGTTGATGATGGCACTGCTGTTCCGGTCGCCGGACGCTGCGCCGTAGTCGGCACTGGGATAGCCCAGGGACATCGCCAGTGCAATGCCGCTCTGCACAGAGGCGGGCAGGTTATACCAGCTGGCACTGGATCCCTCCTTGTAGGTGCCGCTGTCATCGGAATGAACACCCGGCTCGATACAGTAGGCCACCGCGCCATCCGCATATTTCATGTGGTAGAGGGCACTGCCGCTGCCGAGGCCGCTGGTAGCCGAGATGGTCAGATTTGTAATGGACGGCGTTGTGCTTTGGCTATAATCATACTGATGAAATGTGATCTCGTCAGAATAGACGTAGACCCTGTACTTGACCGTTACAGTGGCGGCGTAAGCAGTCACCGCCAGTGCTGCCGCCATGACCAGTGCCAGCACAAAGGCTGTCATGTGTTTGAATGCTTTCAAATGGTTTCCTCCTCTACAAAAGATAAGACCTCTCTGTTTCCAGAGAGGTCTTGCGTATAGTTTTTTCTCAGCCTGCATAGAGAACATAGATGAGCAGGCTTGCACCATCCTCTACGATGCAGACGTTGCAATGGAAACCCGCGTCCGCGATGCTATCCATGCCCGCCTGCGTCATGAGCTGCCGGAAGGTGTAGTCCACCATGTCCCGCGCCTTGGCCTCCAGCACTTCCTGTGAAGCATCCGCTGCCACCGATGCAGGGAAGCGGTAGGCGCTGTTGTCCAGCGTTAGACTGCCGTCTGTGATGACGCCGTACTGCGTCACCGCGTAGGCATTGGCGGCGCTAACGGCCGCCCAGCGGTCTGCCGGTTCGGGTTTCGGCTCCAGTGCAGGAACAGGTTCGGGCGCAAGCTCTTCCTCCTGTTTCTCCTCTGCCGGGGTAGGCACCGGTGTGGGTGCGGGAGCAGGTGTATCCTCCGGTGCAGGCACGGGTGTTGCCGCCTGTTCAGGGGTAGTGGGCGGTGCCGTTTCGGCGGTTGTAGGCTGCTTTTCTGCGGCGTTATCCGCATTCTCTGATGTCTCCGCCCGCTCGACCGGCAGCGGCGTATCCGCACTGCCCTCGGTTTTTTCCTCCTTCTGCGGCATTTCAGCCTTGTCCGCCGTCTTGTCCGCTACACCAGCCACACCTTGCGCCGCGCTCTGCACCGCCGCCACTGGCAGCATCGTCGATGTGGAGTTGTCCCTCGTCTGCCCGCAGGCTGTGAGCAGCAGGAGCATTCCCGCCATCAGGGTCATGATTCTCTTTTTCATGTACGTTTCTCCTTTCGTGTTTTTGGTAGCACAAACAACTACCACACAACCATCCGTAAGTCAACGGAAAGATTTAGAATGGTCTGACAGTGTGGGAGGTCCTCTGGCACAAGCCGTTCCCATGCTCATATCATGCCCCCTATTTCCATGTGAGGCACTTCTTCCCGCGCCATGTTCTGCCGCTGGACATCCAGATCATAGGCCGTACAGTAGCAGTTGTAATCTCCGGGGGATGGATTGCAGCGCAGGCAGTAGCGGTAATGCTCGGTTTCCACGATGTAACCGTAGTTTTGTGTCCAGCCGCCGCTGATTTTCCCGCCGTGTTCATAGCAGAAACGCTCCATGGCGAAGCGGTTTTTCAGCACGCTCTCCCGCAGTGTGTCCACGACCTCCTGCAGTTCCTTCTTGAACGTGGGGCTGTTCAGCTCCTCCGGGCCGCGGGGCCACCATGTATGCCAGAACTCGTTGCCGCTGCGTCCGAAGTCCATCCGGACATGTCCAACGGTACCCAGCCGCTTATCTTCTTCGGGGTGCGGGGTATAAAATAAGCCCGCCTCCTCCGGGCGGGCAGGTCGGATATGGAATTGTGTTGCATCTTTCAAGGTTAAGACTCCTTTCGGTGTAGAATTTGGCTTTACACATTTTGGGGGATATGCTATGATGTGGCTGACTAATCGAAATTTGAGAGAACAGGGAGGACAAAATGAAAAGAGAAATTGCTGTATTTCTTATAATAACTATGGTTTTATCATTATCAGCTTGTGGAAAGACACTCAAAGGCACAGATGGACTAATAGAAAAAGCAAGAGAAGAAATACCGATTTCTGATTCCGATACCATTGATTTGCAGTATGCAGGAATGTGTGGCAATGACAATAGAGCAATCGCTTGGTTTATCTCAGGAAATGAATATCAGAAGCACTATTATTTGCCCATGGAAGTTGAGGTAAAAGAGGATGCTGCTGAATACACTTTTATCCGAACCTATAAGCCCATTGATGATAGAATCGGAGACATTGCATATATTCAATGGGGTGATGGATATGCGTTTATAGTAAACAATACAAATTGTAAAAGTGTTAGATTCACATCCGGAAATGAAGTGTACGAAGAAGTAATACCGGATGATACTTATCCGTATGTTTTCTTCTATCTTTCTGACCATACAAATTCCACTCTGCAATTTGAATTCTTAGATGCCGAAGGTAATGAATTAAGATGACGATTTCCAGTTTATCTGCCTATCAAGCGGCTCGTTCCAAACGGATCGAGCCGCTTTTACTTACATCATCCTCTGTCCCTGCCGCTGCTCCGGAAACGGCGGTTCCAAGCGCCGCAGCCGACCGAATTCCGTTTCCACCACACCGTCATGCTCCATGCAATCCGAGCCGTAGCGTTCAAAATCCATGTAGCCCTCCAATTCTGCGATGCTCTCGTCATCCAGTCCCAGCCGCTCCTGTAAACGCTACTGACCGTAACCGTAGGTATCTACGATGCGCTGATAGTTGTCCAGATTTCGCAGGAGCTCACAGGCTCCGCGCAGCGTATCCGGCCGCTCAGCCTCCAGCACGGCGGCGTAGGTCAGGAGCATCCCGTTCTTCTGCCAGATGTCCTCCAAGGCTTCGGAAAAGTCGTTGTAATCCTCCACGGCGGGGCAATCCGTATCACGGATCAGCTCCCCGATGTAAGGCACCTTGAAGCGAATGTCACAGAGCATGGCATCCGCGAAAACATCAATATCGAGGTAAGCCTTCACCGCGTTGAGGTATTCCTCGTCAGCGGGGAGGACGAGGGTGTAGCCCGGCTTTCCATCGACGCGCAGCGTCATGCGGAGCATTTCATCCCTGCTCTCATCCCGCCAAGGCGCTGCCGGTGAAAGATAGCTGCGGTCAATCCCCATATCCGGCGTCAGCAAACTGCGGGCGTTGGGGACAAAGGCACTGTACCGGGCATAGTTGTAGCCTTGCGGGTCAATAAGGAATCCGTCCGTTCCCTCCGCGTCAAGGATGAGCAGGCAGTGCCTGGCATCCTCATCGTGCCGGATGGCGTTTTTATTCTCTGCGATGAAATCGTAGTCAGCCAGCAGTGCGCGGCTGAACTGCTTGAACCGCTGGACGGGTAACTCGATTACCTTATCTACACTGCATGCTTCGCCTTCATACTCGGACTGTTTCCGCCTGAGTTCTGCTTGAATAATCACATCATCCCTCCCATCTCCATGTGGCTGCTCTGGCTTCCGTTCATCACTTCCTCCATGCTGATATAGCCCTTATAGGCGATGTAACCCCGGTCGGTGAACATCCCGCCCTCCTCATTCATGCGCTGCAGGGCGTAGCCTTCGTAGTCATAGAACTCATCCAGATTCTCATCGTAGTCAAAATGACCGGACTGCCGGATCATGTACTTGCCGTATTCCTCCGGCGTATGCGCACCGGGAGCGAAGTCAAACAGGTCGAGATTCTCCGCAAGATTCTTGACCTGTTCCGCATTCTGTGGCTTTGCCATGGTCACAACAGCGCCCAGCTTTTTCATATCATCCGTGGAAAGAGCATCCGCAGCCTGTGCCAGTGCATTGAGGTCCGCAAGGCTTTCCGGTTCCATATCCAGCAGCACATCCACTTCATCCGGCAGTTGCGTATCCTCCATCCGAAGCCGGACATCCGCAGGATCCGTGATACCCGCCCGCTGAAGGGCGCGGTCGGTCTCCTCCTGCACCATGGGGAGGTACAGCCATGTGATGTGCTCGGTGTCCTCCGGCTCGGTTTTGGAGGACACCGCAACGGTGATGGCGTTCGGCTCATAGTAGTAACAGGGGAAGAACCGGCCATCGTAAATCTGCTCTAACTTCATGCCGTTGTCGTAGACCACGCCGTAGGGAGTGATTTTGCCGCTGCCGCTTTCAATGAGCCGCCGCGCGGTTTCCACACCATCCAGCGCGTTCAGCTCATCCACGCTTGCACTGCCGCCGTGCAAGTTCATGTAGTGGTTCCGGCCAACAGCGGCGAGGTCGGAAAAGTCGGTGATGACCGTGGCCTGCTGGCAGCAGAAGGTCAGGTTGATGAGATCCTTCAGCTCGAAAAGCTCCAGTTTGTGTGCCATCGCCTGAAACTGCGCGGCCTCGCCGACGTCGAAGCTGTCCAGCCGCTTGGCGAGGTAGTTCAGCTCCTCTACATTGACCGTGAGCATTTCCGTGCGCTTGAGCACAGAGAAAAAGCTATCGATTTCCTCCACCTTGCAGTCCGCCTTGACTGTATCGCCGATCTCCAATGCCTCCAACAAGTCCATGCAGTGTGCGTATTGGTCGTGGGGGATGGGGAATGGGATGGTCGCCACGCCGTATTCCGGACGGCCGGGGTTACCGAGAACCGCTTGAATCATATTTGCGTCTCCTTTCTATTTCTTCCATATCTGTGCGCAGACAGCCTCCACCCCGGTGCCAGCAGACGATGCCGTGGCGTGGGTAGGGACAGCCCTGACACCGCTCGTGCTCATTGCAGAATACCGGCTCCGGCGAGATCTGCTGGTAGGGCGCTGGCTGTCGCTCATCGATCCGCCGCGCCAGTGGCCTTGTTGGTTTTCGCATATACTGCTCCTCTCTGGGCTGCCGCCCTTGATCTGTCCTGAAACGCAAAAAGAGCGCTGGTTCGATGGTTTTACGAAACCAACAAACCGACGCTCTAAACTTTGTGAAATTTTTTCATGAAAAAAGCCCCCTTTTGCGAGGAAACTCCTCGTACAACAGGGGGCTGCATCCGATTATTTCGCCAGAAAACAGGAAAAGAGGGGTTCAAATCACGTTGAACGCCTCTCAGACGGCTCTGACATCCATGCTTGAAACCGTTAAAATCGGGGTGTGGAAAACCCCGGAAAGGCTTGATGCCATGCGGTTTTCACCGCATGGCATCTAAACCTGTTTGTTCACTTGGAGCGGGCGACGAGGCTCGAACTCGCTACCTCGACCTTGGCAAGGTCGCGCTCTACCAGATGAGCTACGCCCGCAAACGCAAGGTGAATTGTAGCAGAAAACACGCTGCTTGTCAACCCTGCATTTTTATTTTTTGTAAAAACGCTGCCGTCGCGGCACGGGCTACCGCATGAGGATCTCCACCACGCCGGCGTTGGCGGCGTTGGGATAGAAATTCGTCACCCAGCCGCTGCCGCCCATGGCGCTCTGCACCTGGTACACCGTCTGCTGCACCTGATAGGACTGTCCTTCAAAGGCGCTCAGCTGCACCACCAGCTCCGTTTTGCCTGCCTGGGCCGCCTCGGTCAGCAAATCGTGCAGGGCGGAGACATTGGTGGCATGGACGATGTCGATGAGCTGCTGCTCGGTCTTCTTATAGCCGATGGTCACGGTGATCTCGCTGTAATTCCGGGCGGAATCGTCCACGGTGTACTGGATATAGGACACCGCATAGGAGCCCATGGGCGTGTCCTTCTCCACCTCGCGGCAGGCCTTCTCCGCCGCGTCACCGGCATCCAGGCCCTCCTGGGCGTAATAGAGCCAGATGGTCCCCTCCTCCGCGTGGTTGCCCACGAAGATAAGGATATTGTTCACCAGATCCTGATAGGTATCTGCCCGCAGCACGTCCCGGCCCTCGCCCTCGTAATAGGTAGGGCTGTGGTCCTTGACCTCGTACCACTCCCGATTCAGCAGGCTGCCGCAGCCGGTCAGCGACGCCGCCAGCAACGCGCACAGCAGCGCCGCGCACCATCTCTTTACCATGTCCGCGCCCTCCATTCCATCTTGTTACAGCAGCTCCAGCTGCTTCTCCTCGCTGTCCTCCGGCTTCAGGAGCGCACCCGCCGCGGGGATGGTCCGCGTCCGGTAACGGGCACCGTTGACGATGCCGCATTCCGCCGCGGGAAGCACCTTTTCCAGCCGGTACTTGGGCTTGATGCTCATCACCTGCACGCCCTGGGTAGAACGGGTGGTCTTGGGCGAGAGCAGCGCCGTGTGCACCAGCAGAGCCCGGGGCTCGTTTGTCTCCAGCGCCAGCTCCGTATCCTCCGTCAGGTGTACGGCGCACACCAACGGGAACTTGTCGCAGTAGGCGCCGGTGAGCTTCCGCCGATTGGACACCGTGGCGTAGGCGCTCAGCGCCACACGGGCGGCACGGCCGTTCTCAAAGAAAAACACCACGCTGCCGCTGTAATCGCCCGGCAGGCACAGCCAGATCACATTCTCGCCGGCGTCCATGCCCAGCTTGGCGGGCAGGTAGTCGCCCAGGGCGGAGGCCTTCGTCTCGCCGAACTCACTGGCACGGCTCTTGTACACCTGGCACTTATCCGTGAACAGCAGCAGCTCTGTGCTGTTGGCGGCCTCGAAGTACTGCCGCAGGCCGTCGCCCTCCTTGAACTTCTGCTCGCCGGACATCCGCAGGGACTGGGGCGTGATCTTCTTGAAATAGCCCTCCCGGCTCAGGAACAGGTGGACGGGGTAGTCCTCTACCGGCTCCTCGTCCGGCTCCTCCGGCATCTCGTGACTGTATACGATCTCCGTCCGCCGTGGCACGGCGTACTTCTTCTTCACGTCCTCCAGCTCGCCGATGATGATCTTGCGGATGCGGCCCGGCTTGGCCAGGGTGTCCTCCAGGTCCTCGATCTCGTCCTGCAGGGCGCTGGTCTCCGCCACCCGCTTGAGGATGTACTCCTTGTTGATGTTCCGCAGCTTGATCTCCGCCACGTACTCCGCCTGCACCTGATCGATGCCGAAGCCGATCATCAGGTTGGGGATGACCTCGGCTTCCTCCTCCGTCTCACGGATGATCCGGATGGCCCGGTCGATATCCAGCAGGATGCGCTTCAGGCCCTGCAAAAGGTGAAGCTTTTCCTTTTTCTTATTCAGGATGAAGTACACCCGGCGCTTGACGCAGTCAGTGCGCCAGGCGGTCCACTCCTCCAGGATTCCACCCACGCCCAGCACGCGGGGCATACCGGCGATGAGGATGTTGAAGTTGCAGTTGACGGTATCCTGCAGGGGTGTCAGCCGGTACAGCTTGGCCATAAGCTTGTCCGGGTCCACGCCACGCTTCAGGTCGATGGCCAGCTTCAGGCCGCTGAGGTCCGTCTCGTCGCGCATATCGGCGATCTCCTTGACCTTGCCGGCCTTCACCAGCTCCGCCACCTTGTCCAGAATGGCCTCGATGGTGGTGGAGTAGGGGATCTCGTACACCTCGACGACGTTTTCCTTCTTATCGTACCGCCATCGGGCGCGGACCTTCAGGCCGCCGCGGCCGGTGCTGTAAATGGCCCGCAGATCGTCGCCGTCACAGATGATCTGGCCGCCGGTGGGAAAATCCGGTGCCAGCAGCGTGGAGGCGATATCGTGGGCGGGGTTTTTCAGATAGGCGATGGTGGTATCGCACACCTCACCCAGATTAAAGCCGCAGATCTGGCTGGCCATGCCCACGGCGATGCCCTGGTTGGCGGACACCAGCACATTGGGATAGGTGGTGGGCAGCAGGGCGGGCTCCTTGGTGGTGTTGTCGTAGTTGTCCACAAAGTCCACGGCATCGCAGTCCAGATCACGGAACAGCTCGGCGCAGATGGGGGCCAGCTTGGCCTCGGTGTACCGGCTGGCGGCATAGGCCATGTCCCGGGAGTACACCTTGCCGAAGTTGCCCTTGCTGTCCACAAAGGGGTGCAGCAGGGACTCGTTGCCCTTGGCCAGGCGGACCATGGTCTCGTAGATGGCCTGGTCGCCGTGGGGGTTCAGGCGCATGGTCTGGCCCACGATATTGGCGCTCTTGGTGCGGCTGCCGGTCAGCAGGCCCATCTTGTACATGGTGTACAACAGCTTTCGGTGGGAGGGCTTGAAGCCGTCGATCTCCGGGATGGCGCGGCTGACGATGACCGACATGGCGTAGGGCATATAGTTCTCGTCCAGCGTGGCGGTGATGGGCTGCTCCACCACCGCACCCCGCAGGCCCATCACGTTGGGATCGCCCGCGTGCCGTATTTCTTTTTCCTCGGTTTTCTTTTTTGCCATAGGAACGGTGTCCTTTCACTGTCTAAAGCCTGCTGCCGCAGGCCTTTTCTTTATAGCTTTGCACGGAGCAGATGTCCGGAGCACCGGCAAAGGCGTCAGATCTTCCGCCAAGACAAGGCGCAGGGGCGCAGCCATACTTTGTGTATGGCAAGCCGCTGCAACAAAGTATTGGCGCAAGAGATACGCCTTTGTCAGCTTACATCGATCATATCAAGGTACTTATAACCATTTTCAGCGATATAGTCCTTTCTGCCGGACAGGTTATCGCCCAGCAGCAGGTCAAATACCCGGGCCGTCTCCTCGGCGTCCTCCGGCAGCACCCGGATGAGCCGCCGCGTCTCCGGCGACATGGTGGTCATCCACATCATCTCCGGGTCGTTCTCGCCCAGTCCTTTGGAGCGCTGGACATTGACCTTCTTGCCCTCCAGCTTTTTCAGGATATCCGCCTTCTCCTTCTCAGAGTAGGCGAACCAGGTCTTCTCGCCGGACTTCTCTTTGCAGGTGATCTCGAACAGGGGCGTCTCGGCGATATAGACGTAGCCCTCCCGGATCAGGGTGGGGCACAGCCGGTAGAGCATGGTCAGGATCAGCGTGCGGATCTGGAAGCCGTCCACGTCGCCATCGGTGCAGATGACCACCTTGCTCCAGCGGAGGTTGCTCAGGTCAAACTGGTTCAGGTCCTTGACGGCCTTGCCGCTGACCTCCACGCCGCAGCCCAGCACCTTCATCAGGTCGGTGATGACGTCGCTTTTGAAGATGCGGGGATAGTCCGCCTTCAGGCAGTTGAGGATCTTGCCGCGGACGGGCATGAGGCCCTGAAATTCCGCGTCGCGGGACTGCTTGCAGGCGCCCAGGGCGGAGTCGCCCTCCACGATGTATATCTCGCGGCGCTCCACGTCCTTGGTGCGGCAGTCCACGAACTTCTGCACCCGGTTGGCAATATCGATCTTCTCGGTGAGCTTTTTCTTCTGGTTGATGCGGGTGCGCTCCGCCGTCTCGCGGCTGCGCTTGTTGATGAGCACCTGAGCGGCGATCTTCTCCGCCGCGTCACGGTTCTCGATGAAGTATATCTCCAGCCGGCTGCGAAGGAACTCCGTCATGGCCTCCTGGATGAACTTGTTGGTGATGGCCTTCTTGGTCTGGTTTTCGTAGCTGGTCTGGGTGGAAAAGCTGCTGCTGACCAGGATCAGGCAGTCCTGCACGTCCGGGAAGGTGATCTTGGCCTCGCCCTTGACGTACTTGTTGTTGTCCCGCAGGTATTTGTCGATGGCCGACACCATGGCCGAGCGGGTGGCCTTCTCCGGGCTGCCGCCGTGTTCCAGGAAGCTGGAGTTGTGGTAGTATTCGCACAGGGCCGTCTTGTTGGAAAAGCACAGCGCCACGCTGAGCTTCACCTTGTACTCCGGCTTGTCCGGCCGATCCCGGCCCCGGCGCTCCGCCTCCCAGTACACCGGCTCCGTCAGGGCGTCCAGCCCTGCCAGCTCCCGGATGTAGTCCTCGATGCCGTGCTCGTAGACGAACTCTTCTGTCTCGAACTTTCCGGCGGCTGTCTCGTTTTTCAGCCGGAAGGTCACGCCGGCGTTGACCACCGCCTGCCGCCGCATCACGTCCCGGTAGTAGTCCACGGGGATATCGATATCGGTAAACACGTCCAGGTCCGGCAGCCAGCGGATGGTGGTACCGGTACGCTTTTTATTGCCGGTCTGTTCGCTGACCTCCAGCTTGCCCGCGATCTCGCCGCGCTCAAAGTGCAGCCGGTACTCCTTCCCGTCACGCCACACGGTCACGTCCATATAGCGGGAGGCGTACTGGGTGGCGCAGGAGCCCAGGCCATTCAGGCCCAGGGAGAACTCGTAGTTCTCGCTGTTCTCGTTGTCGTACTTGCCGCCGGCGTACAGCTCACAGAACACCAGCTCCCAGTTGTAGCGTCCCTCTTTTTCGTTCCAGTCCACCGGGCAGCCCCGACCCTGGTCATCCACCTGGATGGACCGGTCGGCGAACCGGGTCACGGTGATGAGCTTGCCGTGGCCGCCCCGGGCCTCGTCAATGGCGTTGGACAGTATCTCGAATACCGCGTGCTCGCAGCCCTCCAGCCCATCAGAGCCAAAGATGACGCCGGGCCGCTTCCGTACCCGGTCCGCCCCTTTCAGACTGGAGATACTTTCATTATCATAAGTCGCTTTCTTTGCCATATCTATCCTCCGGTGTATACCGATCACAATTCATTATACATTATATAGTATCGGCAGGCGTTTTGCAAGCGCTCACACGCCCCATTCCCCGCTGCTTCCGCAAGAAATGTTAGGTCCCCTGAAATATTGACTGGTTTACACAAAAAATAACCTGGCCGCAACCGGGCGCAGCCCTTTGTGTATAGGGTTTTGCACAGTTTCCACACCTTTTTCCACCAGCGTTATGTTACCTGATAATTCTCGTAAAAAGTTGCAAAAACACAGTTAATAGACATAATCAGGCGGCTTTTACTCTTATGCGTGTATACTTGCGTGCATATTCATTTGCTGTGCGCGCCTATCGGACGACACGCTGTTGAATAACCGTGAAACCACCTGTCCCCCAGGGCTTTTCGCCCACGCCCCTGACAAACTGCACAACGGGACAACGGCGGCGCGGCGCAACTTTTCCGTCACGGCGCAAAAAAGCCTCTTGCGCTCTGCCGGCAGGTGTGCTATGATGTGAATACAGTTGTTCGCAAGCGGCGGACACAGGGAGGAACGATATGGAGAAACAGAAATTTTACTTAGTCGCCGCCGACGCTCTGCCGGAGGTCTTTCTCCGGGTAGCAGAGGCCAAACGGATGCTGCAGGTAGGCGAGGCCGCCACCGTGGGCGACGCTGCCCGCCAGGTGGGTATCAGCCGCAGCGCCTTCTATAAATACAAGGACGCCGTACAGCCCTTCCAGAATATGCACGCGGGGCATATCATCACCTTTTATGCCCTGCTGAAGGACAACCCCGGCGTGCTGTCCAACTACCTGTCCATCTTTGCCAATTCCGGCGCCAACATCCTGACCATCAACCAGACCATCCCCACCAACGGCTGCGCCGGCGTGACCATCTCCGCGGAGACGGGCGATATGTCCGAGGAGCTGGATGATCTGATGACCCGTGCCGCCGCGGCGGAGGGCGTGCTCAAATTTGAGATTATGGCGGGATAATGCTCAGACGCAAAAAAGCAGGCACACTATGTGTGCCTGCTTTTTTGCAAGAAATATCCCCCCGGCTGACGCCGGGGGGATGCGTATTGCAGGGAGTTACTCCGCCTTGGGAGCCTCAGCGGCCTCGGCAGCAGCCTTGGCAGCGGCGGCCTTCTTCTCGGCAGCGGCCTTCTGCGCGGCCTTGAACTTCTCCTTCTCCTCAGGCGTGGGGATAGGCTCAATGGCGTTGCGCGGGCAGGCCTTGGCGCACATGGTGCAGTTCTTGCACTTGCTGTAGTCGATGACGGCCACGTTGTCCACAACGTGGATGGCGTCGAACTTACAGGTACGCTCACACATACCGCAGGCGATGCAGCTGTTGGCGCAGACCTTGGTAACGGCGGGGCCCTTGTCCTTGTTGGAGCAGTTGACAAACACCTTCTGCTTGTAGGGCACCTCCACGATCAGGTGGTGCGGGCAGGCAGCGCGGCAGGCGCCGCAGTTGGTGCACTTCTCCTTGTCCACCACGGCAACGCCGTTGATGACATGGATGGCGTCGAACTTACAGGCCGCCACGCAGGAGCCGAAGCCGAAGCA
>ERZ779840.698-NODE-698-length-36645-cov-5.580705_pt1 | contig 36645 bp, 29 predicted proteins | sample MGYA00511561_ERZ779840 | MGnify/ENA primary metagenome ERZ779840 (study PRJEB29588, sample SAMEA2162036) | human gut metagenome | biome: human gut; feature: human-associated habitat; material: faeces | place: Denmark | collected 2008/2010 ...
CCGCCAGCAGGATCTGGGGTTCCGTATCCGGCATTTTGCGGCAGATGGCCATTCCTGCCAGCAGGCAGATCCCTGCGACAACGGACAGCAGGCCCATCACCACACCGGAGCGGCCGGTCCCCGCGCTGACTGTGACGATCTCCATGCCGTCCGCAGATACCGCCGTAGCCGTTCTTCCAAACGCATTGGCGATTTCAAGGACCCCGGAAAGCGCCATGACACAGCCGCCAGCCAAAATCGCAAACAGCCCCTCCTTGTCATTCCAGTTCAGGAGCCGTGACAGCGGGACCTCCACCGGTCCCTTGGGCAGCTTGCTGTTCATCCGGAACAGCATCACCGCCGACAGCGCCAGCAGCACCGGCAGCAAAATTCCCGGAATACTGCCGGGAATGGGCAGTCCGGTGCCCGGTTCAAACCCAGTCATGTTTTGCAGCAGCCGCAAGGACATACCCGCGGCGCCGAGGCAGAGAGTCAGGAGGGACTTTTTATCGCACTGCTTCATCGCTATGATCCTTTCAAAAACAGCCGCCGATCCTTAAATAGAGAAAGCGGCCAAACGTATTTTTTTATTATAGCATGGCTTGTTTCGCTTGTCCACGGCAGTGCGATTTTTATCTCCTTTTAAGTTGATTGCCGCTTGGTCAACCAACCTTTCTTTATCAGAGGTACAAAACAGGAGCAGGGCTTCTTTTGACCTTGCTCCTATTTATTTTCAGTATGTGCTATTCAGTCCGCCAAAGCAAAAGCTTATTCAACACTGTTGTAAATTTCCATCCCAAGAATTCTTACGATCATCCCTTCAAGGTATTCATCCTCGGCCGTATCCACCGCACCCAGCCTATGTACGTCTTCAACCTGATACAAGACCGCATGATAGACAACTGTGCCGCCGTCTTTCAGGCGCATGGGGATTGGTACCAGAAGAACGATCGCCAGCAAAACACAAATGCCGATCATCACTTTCTTTTTCATGCAGCCATCCCCCCTCTTTTCAAATTTGTCATTTGCCTTATACCAATATAGACGCTAAAAATCGCAAAATGTTCCTGTATGTATAGCATACAATACTTTTTTCTGCTTTCTCAAGCCCTCCATCCGCTCACGAGGACAAGCTTACCTGTATGCAGATGGCGCAGAAAAGCCCGGGAGGAATGATTCCTCCCGGGCTTCTAATACATGCGGTTATATACAGTAATTCAGGGCATGGCCCGAACCAGACCGCGGGCGCAGTCCACCGTGACCATGGTGCCATCCGTCAGCCGCTGAACAGCACCGGCGGCTCCCACGATCACCGGCTTGTCCAGAGCCAGTCCGATGGTGGCGGTATGGCACTCCACGCTGGCCTCCTCAGTGATGACCGCCGCCGCCTGCCGGATATAGGGCAGCAGCTCATTGGTGGTATAGGGCACCACCAGAACATCGCCGGGCTGGAATTTCTCCGCCACCTCGTCAGTGCTGCGGCAGATGCACAGCGGACCGGAGGCTTTTTTCTCTCCGATACCAACGGCATTCACCAGAGCGCCGCCCACCTGCTGAATTCGGATCATGTTTGTGGTTCCGGCCACGCCCACCGGCACGCCGGCGGTGACTACCACCAGATCGCCCTCGTGGACCACACCCGCTTGGGCCGCCGCCTGAACAGCAAAGTCCACCAGTTCGTCAGTGCTGCTGGCGTAGGGCATCATAATAGGCTCCACGCCCCAGTACAGAGCCATCTGCCGCCGGACCTGCTGATCCAGCAAGCAGGCGATGATGGGGGTGCCGGGATGGAAGCGGCTCACCAGCCGGGCGGTAGTTCCCCGCTGGCTGACGGTGAGAATGGCGTCCGCTCCGATCTCCTGCGCCGTGGTGCAGGCGGCGTGGGCGGTAGGCGCCGCCACGGAAAGCCGGTTCCGTCCGCCGGCCATCTGGGCCATGCGCTTGACATGGTTGATGTCGCTCTCCGTCCGCCGGGCGATGGCGTCCATGGTCTTCACGGATTCCACCGGATATCGGCCTGCTGCCGTCTCGCCGGAGAGCATGATGGCAGTGGTGCCGTCATAGATGGCGTTGGCCACGTCGGTGATCTCCGCACGGGTGGGCCGGGGATTTTCCATCATGGAATCCAGCATCTGCGTAGCGGTGATGACCGGCTTGCCGCAGGCCACGCACCGGGCGATCATATTCTTTTGGATCAGGGGGATCTCCGCAAAGTCGATCTCCACACCCATATCGCCGCGAGCCACCATGATGCCGTCCGCCGCGTCCAGGATCTCCGGAAGATTGCTGACGCCCTCCTGATTTTCGATCTTGGCGATGATCCGCATCCGGGAACCGGCCTTGTCCAGCACGTGCCGCAGTTCCCGCACATCTGCGGCAGAACGGACAAAGCTGGCTGCCACATAGTCGAACCCCTGCTCCGCGCCGAAGAGGAGATCGTCCCGGTCCTGCTGGCTCATGTAGGGCATATTCAGCCGCACACCGGGGACATTGACCCCCTTGTGGTTCTTCATATCACCGTCATTTTCCACTCGGCAGCGGATCTCCGTCTCGCTGGTCTCCAGAACGGTCAGCCGCACCAGACCGTCGTCCAGCAGGATGGTATCTCCCGCTTTGACGTCACCGGGCAGTTCTCCGTAGGTAATGGAACAGCGGTGCGCATCGCCCTCCACCTGAACGGTGGTCAGGGTGAATTCCTGACCGGCGGTCAGATGGACCCGTCCACCAGCAAAGTCCTTCAGACGAACCTCAGGGCCCTTGGTATCCAGCATGGCCGCCACCGGGGCGTCCAGTTCTTCCCGCAGCGCCTTCAGCGCGTCCAGCCGCGCCTTATGCTCCGCGTGGGTCCCGTGGGAAAAGTTGAAGCGGGCCACGTTCATTCCCGCCTGGATCATCTCCCGCAGGACGCCTTCCCTGTCCGTGGAGGGGCCAAGGGTACATACAATCTTTGTCTTTCGCATCTCACGCACTCCTTCCGCCATTTCAAAAGAAACGCCGATTCTCTCCCATTATGAAGTAATCGTTTTTCTCAGCCATTTTATCACAAACCTGTTCTTATGAAAAGACAGCAATCTGTAAAATTTTCATTTCAACTTTTGAAGCTCTGCACAAAAAGATCCCCCACCAAATCCCGGTGCAGATTCCGTCCGTCAATTTTTCCGCACTTCCCGCCGGAACCGTTTGCTTCTTTCCGGCTTCTGCTATATAATTGCATATAAGTTAAATTTCTCACCGCCCTGCGGGGAATGTATCAAGGAGGTAACGTATGCACTACATCGGTATTGATCTCGGCGGCACCAGCATCAAAGGGGCCGTTGTCACAGAAGGCGGCACGATCCTGAAGGAAGCCTCCTGCCCCACCCAGAGGGAATCAGGGCCTGAGCATGTGGCCCGCGAGATCGCAGGTCTGATCACAGCTCTGGCGGAAGGATACGATCCCCAGGCGATCGGCGGCGTGGGCGTGGGCTGTCCCGGCATTGTGGAGGATCACAGCGGTATCGTCCGCTACTCCGCCAACCTCCATTGGGAAAATTTTGATCTCCGGGCCGCCGTTCAGAAATACAGCGGTTATACCGTCCGTCTGGCCAATGACGCCAACGCCGCCGCGCTGGGCGAGGTAGTAGCGGGCTGTGCTCAGAATGTGGACAGCGCCGTGATCCTGACGCTTGGTACCGGCGTAGGCAGCGGTGTGGTGCTGAATGGAAAGATCCTGACGGGCTGCACCGGCGGTGCAGCAGAGCTGGGACACATGGTGGTGGAGGACGGCGGCGTGCTCTGCGCCTGCGGAAGAAAAGGCTGCTTTGAAGCCTACGCTTCTGCCACCGGTTTGATTCGCATGGCGAAGGAGGCCATGGCCCAGCATCCGGAAAGCCTGCTCCACGCCACCGCCGCAGAGGTTGGTGATGTCAACGGCCAGACCATTTTCCGTGCCAAGGAGCAGGGGGACCCTACCGCCGTCGCCGTGGTGGAGCGGTACATCCACTACCTCTCCGTAGGTATCGCCAACGTCATCAACTGCTTCTATCCCGAGGTGGTGGCGCTCTCCGGCGGCATCGCCAATCAGGGAGAGGCGCTGCTGGCTCCCCTGCAGGAAGCCGTTGCGCCCCAGGTCTATGGCAATCAGTATTTGCAGACTCACACCCGCATCCTCGGCTGTACGCTGGGCTACCACGCCGGGATCATCGGCGCGGCCATGCTGCCCACTGCCCTATGACCGCATAATCATCTGCCAAAAACCGCCCCGGGCTTGCCGTGAAGCAAGGCCGGGGCGGTTCTTCGTATGTTTCTATTGCAGATTTAAAATTGAATGGGCCTTCTTTGGCAGCCGTGTTACTTGTTCTTCCGCATCATGGCTGCGTCAGCATCCAAACGCTGCTGAGAGGCGTCCTCCAACTGCTCCGGCTTCTCGTAGCGGTCCGCCAAGCGGCTCTCCACCAGCTTTTCCTGCGGTTCGCCGCGGAAAACCAGCTTCAGCAGGATCGGCGTCAGGATCGTGCCGCCTACCACGGTAATGACCACCGGCGTCATCATCGCGCTGCTGAGGACGCCCATGGACAGGCCCCGGTTGGCTACGATCAATGCCACCTCGCCGCGGCAGACCATGCCCACACCCACTTGAATGCTCTCCCGCTCCGTAAAGCCGCAGAGTTTTGCGCCCAAGCCGCAGCCCGCCAGCTTGGAAATAACGGAGATCACCAGCAGCAGGACGGAAAATGCCAGCATCCCGCCGCTGACGCCGTCCAGCTTGACGTTGATGCCGATGGCGGCGAAGAACACCGGCGTCAGCAGCAGATAGCCAAGCGGATTATACTTGGACTGGATATAGGTTCCCTTGGGGGTGCAGGCCACGGCCAGACCGGCGGCATAGGCGCCGGTAATGTCCGCCACGCCAAAAAACTCCTCCGCGCAGTAGGCCATCACCAGGCAGAGCACAAAGGCCAGAACGGAGTTGCGGTGGGTGGCCCAGCCTCCCTGCCGCTTCAACATCCAGCAAAACAGGCGGTTGGCCCCCACACCGGCCACAGCCGCGAAGATAAAGAAGCCCAGGATCTTCAGCAGGACCAGTCCAACGCTCTCCCCGCCGCCGGCCAGACTGCTGACCAGAGTCAGCGCCACAAGACCCAGCACATCGTCGATCAGGGCTGCTGCCAGAATGGTGTTGCCCACCTTCGTTTCCAGCTTACCCATCTCCTTCAGGGTCTCCACCGTGATGCTGACTGAGGTCGCCGTAAGGATCGTACCCACAAATACATTTTCCAGCATACCGTTGCTCTCGATCAAGCCTGCGGCGGCAGCGCCCCATGCCAGAGCCGTACCCATGAGCAGGGGCACGATCACACCCAGCAGAGCCACCCAAAAGCCAGCCTTGCCGCTGTGCTTCAGTTCGTTGATGTCCGTTCCCATACCGGCGGAGAACATCAGCACGATGACGCCCAATTCGCTGAGCTGGGAAATAAATTCAGTTTCTGTCAGAACATTCAGTCCCGCAGGGCCAAGGATCAGGCCCGCCAGCAAAGCGCCCACTACCTGAGGCATCTGAAACCGCTGTGTCAGAAGGCCCAGCAGCTTCGTACTTAACAAAATCAACGCCAGATCCAGTAAATAATGGTATGACACAAAAAACTCCTCTCCATGCGGTTCCACCGCATACACACATTTTTTCACAAGGCCCTTATTCTATCGCTTTCCCCGATTTTTGCAATGGTCATTTTGCACAAAACAGCCGTTAATTTTTGTTAAGACTTCCTAAACAAGCTTTTGTGGAGGTCCCTGCCGTTTTTTCCGGCCAGCGGCGCTATGTTCTGTTCTCTGCAAGTGTTTAATATTTGTTAAAAATTTTTTCACACTTTTTCTCGCAGAACCGCCTATAATCTCCAAAATGTGATTTCTATTTTACTGACACGCCGCGTTTTTCCGCGGCTGAGAGGATCCTGATTATGAAGCTGCCTCTAATCGATTACCGTCAGTTCCGTCTGAGCCGGCTGAATACCCCGCAGTTCCGGCATCTGAAGCTGCTGCTGTTTTGGCCGATTTTCAGTCTGGTATTCTGTTATCTGGAAAACTACCGCCCTACCGTCTACTACGCCCCCATGCGCTGTGCGCTGGATCATTGGATCCCCTTCTGCAAGTGGTTCGTCATCCCCTACGCGTTCTGGTTTCTCTTTGTAGGAGGGATGCTGCTCTACACCTTATTTTATAACATTCCCGCTTTCCGGCGAATGATGTGGTTCATCATCCTGACGTACTCCTTTGCTCTGGTGACCTACCTTCTCTTCCCCAACTGCCAGCATCTGCGGCCCACACTGCTGGGCGGCGACCTGCTGACGCGGTTCACCGCAAAGCTGTACGCCGCAGACACCAACACCAACGTCTGCCCTTCTATTCACGTCATCGGCTCCTTTGCGGTGTACTTCGCTGCCCGGGACATCCGGCGCTTCCGCGCCAAGGGCTGGCGGCTGGGCTTTCTGACCATGGCCGTGCTCATCAGCCTGTCTACCGTATTCCTCAAGCAGCACTCCGTTCTGGATGTGCTGGCGGGGCTGGCTGTCTGCGCCGCAGCCTATCCCCTGATCTATCGGGTACCTGCCGGAGCCGCTTCTCTGATCCCCGCCGGAGGTCTTGGCCGTAAGCGGTTCCCGGAGCTGTAACACCTCTTGCCTTTCCCACTCTGTCCCTTTATAATAGAGGGACAGAGTTTTTTGTCGCATCGCCCCATTTTCAAACGATACCGCGTAGGAGGAAGCCGCCATGCCCACGATCATCCCCATCACCGATTTTGCCGCCCCGGAACTGGATATTTATGCCCGGCTGACGGAAAATCAGCTTTTGAACCGGGCAGACCCGGCCAACGCCCTGTTCGTGGCGGAAAGTCCTCTGGTCATTGGCCGGGCGCTGGACGCCGGGTGTACGCCGGTATCCTTCCTGATGGAGACGAAGCACGTCAACGGCAAGGGTGCGGAGATCCTGGCCCGCTGTCCGGCAGATATTCCCGTCTACGCGGCGGAGCTGGAGGTCCTGACCCAACTCACCGGCTTTCATCTGACCAGAGGCGTCCTCTGCGCCATGCTCCGGCCGTCCCTCCCTTCCGTGGAGGAGATCTGCGCCAAGTCCCGGCGGATCGCCGTGCTGGAAAACGTGATGAACCCTACCAACATTGGCGCCATCTTCCGTTCCGCAGCGGCGTTGGGGATGGATGCGGTGCTGCTGACTGCCGCCGGCAGTGATCCCCTTTACCGCCGGGCCAGCCGGGTCAGCATGGGCAACGTTTTTCTGGTGTCTTGGACCTATCTGCCGGAGGGCGTGGATTGGACGGAAACTTTGCGGCAATACGGTTTCAAGACTGCTGCCATGGCCCTGCGGGAGGACTCCATCCGTCTGAATGACCCTCATCTTGCCCGGGAACCCAAGCTGGCGGTGGTCATGGGCACGGAGGGGGACGGGCTCGCCTCCGACACCATTGCTCACTGCGACTATACGGTGATGATTCCCATGACTCACGGGGTGGACTCCCTGAATGTGGCGGCAGCCAGCGCCGTGGCCTTTTACCAGTTGGGGCTGATGAGCTGCCCAGAATGAATATTCCGCAAAATATTCATTCTATTATTCAAGCATTTGCCAATTCGTGAATGAATTATCTATTTTCCATGCAAATATGGCGTTTTTTAGCTATATCACCATTTTTTTGCAGTAATTCCGTCCTGTGGCTAAAGGACTTCCTCTCCAAGGTTCTGTAAACACAATTTTTTCGATCAACGGTAAAAAGCAGACGCAGGATAAAACCTGCGTCTGCTTTTTCGTTCTCAATTCACATATACCGGATATTCATAGGGCCGCAGCGCCTGAAGCTGGGCCCACCCCTGATCGCTGGCGATGATCCGGCCATCCTCCAGGGACAGGGCAAACCAGTCCAAATTTCGGTCGCAGTAGAGCCAATAGTCCACCTTTGCATTGACTTCAGAAACCGATGACAGAGAGCTATAATACCAGATGCTTGCGGCTGTCGTCTTTTCTTGCCAGGTGATCACCGCCTGTGTATCCTCCCGGCAGGTTTCCGGAGCCGCTTCAATGGCAAACTGCCCGGCATACTGCATGTCGTATTTTCGCAGCCAGGGTAGCCGGGTTCGCTCTCCAGAAATTGTAACGGATGTCTCCCCGACCCTTTCCCCATTCTGCCAGATCCCAACCATATAGGACCGTTCTATCTTTTGGAGAAACACCCCGCTGCGATCCAAAATCCCAAAGATCACAAAGCCCGCCATCAGCAGACAGCAGAGTATCCCGAACCGGGGGCGCCCCCAGCCCCGCCGCAGAGCGGACCGGCTCTCCCGCATCAGCACCGTCAAAGCCGACCGGACGTCGATCTCAGCCGGTTCCTCCACCAGCCGTCCCTCCAGCAGACTTACCACCGAGCAGTGCAGCGCATCTGCCAGCGGTTCCAGCAGAGATACATCGGGAAACCCGGCCCCCCGCTCCCATTTACTGATCGTACGGTCTGAAATATGAAGCTGCTCCGCCAGCTGCTTTTGAGTCAGCCCCTGTTCCTTTCGGAGCTGTGCGATCAGCGCGCCGGTATCCGTCTGCCGCATAACGTATCCCCTTTCGGTTTTTACTGGCTTGATTGTATCAAAAAACCGGCACTCCCGCAACAAACGCTGCGTGGAGTGCCGGTTTTCCGCTTAATTCAGCATCCGTTTCAGGTATTGCCCCGTGAAGCTGGCAGGACAGGCCGCCACCTCCTCCGGCGTACCGGTGACGACGATGGTGCCGCCGCCGTCGCCCCCCTCGGGGCCAAGGTCGATGAGGTGGTCGGCGCACTTGATGACGTCCAGATTGTGCTCAATGACCACCACGGTGTTCCCCGCGTCCACCAGCCGCTGGAGGACCTCCAGCAGCTTGCGCACGTCATCGGAGTGCAGGCCGGTGGTAGGCTCGTCCAGAATATAGATGGTCTTGCCGGTGGCCTGCTTGGAAAGCTCCGTGGCCAGCTTCACCCGCTGGGCCTCGCCGCCGGACAGCTCCGTGGAGGGCTGGCCCAGTTTCACATAGCCGAGGCCCACATCCTGTAAGGTTTGCAGCCGCTTTTTCAGCTTGGGCAGGGCAGAGAAGAAGTCCAGCGCCTCGTCTACCGTCATATCCAGCACATCGGCGATGTTTTTGCCCTTGTAGCGGACCTCTAAGGTCTCCCGGTTGTAGCGTCTGCCCTTACAGACCTCGCAGGGGACGAAAATATCCGGCAGGAAGTGCATTTCGATTTTCAGCAGGCCATCGCCGGAGCAGGCCTCGCACCGGCCGCCCCGGACGTTGAAGCTGAACCGCCCCTGGCCGTAGCCCCGACTCTTGGCCTCCTGGGTGGAGGCAAACAGATCCCGGATGTCGTTGAACAGGCCCGTATAGGTGGCGGGGTTAGACCGGGGCGTCCGCCCGATGGGGCTTTGGTCGATGTTGACCACCTTGTCCAGATATTCCAGCCCCTCCATGCGGTCGCACTTGCCGGGGCGGACCTTCATCCGCATCAGCTCCGCACCCAGGCGCTTGAACAGCACCTCGTTCACCAGAGAACTTTTGCCGCTGCCGGACACGCCGGTGACCACAGTGAAGGTCCCCAGCGGGAATTCCACGTCGATGTGGCGGAGGTTGTTCTCCGCCGCGCCCACCACCTTCAAAATTTTGCCGTTGCCGGGGCGGCGGACGGTGGGCACTTCGATTTTCTTCTTGCCGGAAAGGTATTGGCCCGTCAGGCTGTTGGGGTTAGCCATCACTTCCGCCGGAGTGCCTGCTGCCACCACCTGACCGCCGTGAACACCGGCGCCGGGGCCGATGTCGATGAGGTAATCGGCGGCCCGCATGGTGTCCTCGTCATGCTCCACCACGATGAGACTGTTGCCCAGATCCCGGAGGTTTTTCAGCGTCGCCAGCAGCTTATCGTTGTCCCGCTGGTGCAGCCCGATGGACGGCTCGTCTAAAATATACAGCACGCCCATCAGGCTGCTGCCGATTTGGGTGGCCAGTCTGATCCGCTGGCTCTCGCCGCCGGAGAGGGTCCCGGCTCTGCGGGCCAGCGTCAGATAGCCGAGACCCACGGACTTCAAAAAGCCCAGCCGGGAGCGAATTTCCTTCAAAATGCGGTCGGCGATCAGCATTTGCTGCTCCGTCAGCGTCAGCCCATCCATCCAGGTAAGTGCATCCTCTACGGAGAGGGTGGTGAACTCGTAGATGTTCTTCTCCCCCACCGTCACCGCCAGAGATTCCTTCCGCAGACGGCGGCCCTGACAGTCCGGGCAGGGACACTCGCTCATCAACTCCTCCAGCTCCTTCCGGCTGGCGTCGGACTGGGTCTCCTTATAGCGGCGCTCGATGTTGTTGCAGATGCCCTCAAAGGCCTGCTTCAGAACGCCCTTGCCCCGGGGCTGGTCATAGTGCAGCTCCAGTGTCTCCCCCTTGGTGCCGTAGAGGATGATGTTTTTCGCCTCATCGCTGAGACTGTTCCACGGCTCTGTCAGGGAAAACTTGTACTTTTTGCTCAAAGCGTCGAAGTACATCCGGGAAATGCCGTCCCCCCGGATGTTGTTCCAGCCGCTGGCCTGAATCGCCCCGTCCAAAATGGACTTTCCCCCGTCTTGGATCATGAGGGCGGGGTCGGCCTTCAACTGGTTCCCCAGACCGGTACAGGTGGGGCAGGCGCCGAAGGGATTGTTGAAGGAGAACATCCGGGGAGTCAGCTCCTCCATGGAGATACCGCAGTCCTCGCAGGCGTAGTTCTGGGAGAAGGAGAGGTCCTTTTCCTCCCGCAGAAGGTTGACGATCACCAGTCCGCCGGAGAGCTTGGCGGCGGTCTCCACGCTGTCCGTCAGCCGTTGGCGGATGTCAGGCCGGATAATGAGTCGGTCCACGATGATCTCGATGGAGTGCTTTTTGTTCTTCTCCAGCTTGATCTCCTCGTCCAGTTCGTAGAGGCTGCCGTCCACTCTGGCCCGGACATAGCCGGAGCGCTTGGCATCCTCAAATACCTTGGCGTGTTCGCCCTTTTTGCCCCGGATCACCGGAGCCATCACCTGAATTCGCGTTCCCTCCGGCAACGCCAGCACCTGATCGATGATCTGGTCGATGGTCTGCTGGCGGATCTCCTTGCCGCAGTTGGGGCAGTGGGGCGTACCCGCTCTGGCCCACAGCAGACGGAGATAATCGTAGATCTCCGTCACGGTGCCCACGGTGGACCGGGGGTTTTTGCTGGTGGTTTTCTGGTCGATGGAGATAGCGGGGCTGAGGCCCTCGATATAGTCCACGTCCGGCTTGTCCATCTGGCCCAGAAACATCCGGGCGTAGGACGAAAGGCTCTCCACATACCGTCGCTGGCCCTCGGCGTAGATCGTGTCGAAGGCCAGAGAGGATTTTCCGCTGCCGGATACACCGGTCATCACCACCAGCTTGTCCCGGGGGATGGTGACGTCGATATTTTTCAGGTTATTGGCCCGGGCACCTTTTACAATGATATTTTCCTGCATGATCTGCTTTTCCGCTCCTGTTTCCTGTAGTCAAAACCGGTTTTCGGTCATAGCATACACAAACCATTTTTTAATGTCAACTATGCGTTTAAATCTGCAAAAATGGCATTTTTTTCAAACTTTTATATTCATTCCGCAGTAACGTCCGCCGTCTGAGCCCCCAACAGGGCAATGAGGTCCGCCGGGGCCACCTCCACCTGCGCGCCGATCTTTCCGGCGGAGACGCAGATGGTGTCGAACAGCTCCACCGTCTCGTGGAACACCGTGGGGAACTGCTTTTTCATGCCCACCGGGGAACAGCCGCCGTGGACATAGCCCGTCAGGGGCAGCAACTCCTTTTGAGGCAGCATGGCGATGGATTTCTCCCCCACCGCCTTGGCAGCCTTTTTCAAATCCAGATTTTCCGCCACCGGAATGTCGAACACATAGTATCCGCCGCCGGCGCCCTTTGTCACCAGGGTCTTGAACACCTGCTCCGGGTCCTGATTCAGATACGCCGCCACGGAGACACCGTCCACCGGGCCGTCCGCCGGGTACTCATGGGGCGTGTAGGCAATCTTCTTCTGCTCCAGCGTCCGCATGACGTTGGTTTTTTCTTCCTTGTGCTTGGACACAGATCTCACCTCTTACAAATACATCCGCAGCAATGCCAGGATCAGCATGTGCGCGGGATAAAAAGCGTAGCAGGCATACTGGATGGCCTTATTGTGAGCGCCCTGTCTGCCGTTATACAGCCAAATGGGGATCAGGGCCAGCAGCGCCAAGCCCTGCTCCGGGAATTCCAAGGTCCAGCTCCCCAGCGTCAGGGGGATGGTCATGCCCCCCAGCAGCTTGCAGTTCAGGAAGGCCAGTCCCGCCACCTCGCCGATCCAGCCGTAGGGGATCTGGCGGCAGAGGTAGAAGATCAGCACCGTGACCACGCCGCTGCCGTAGTAGTCCACCATGCCGATCGTTCCCAGGAAATAGCCCCCGGGCAGGCTGATGAGCGCGGCGAGGATATACATCCCCGTCCCCTTGCTCCGGACCTTTTCCAGCCCCAGCATCAGCAGAAGGGCGATGAAGAAGGTGAACATCACGTTCTGATGGAAGGGGAACACCGGGGAGGAGTAGTACAGGTAGTTGAAGGGGATCTCAGAGATCAGGGCAAAGACCAGCATCCGCAGCAGGTATTTTTTCCGGTCATGGGTCCGCTGAAAGCCCTCCGCCACCTGAAAGGCAAAAATGGGGAAAGCGATGCGGCCCACCGCCGTCAGCCACATGACGCCGGGCAGCACCGTGGCCCACAGGTGGTCGCAGAGCATGAGGGCCATGGCCAGCAGTTTTATGGTCAGGCTGTCCAGACACCCCTTGGTTTTTGTGTGTTCCATAGTATGTTTTCCTTTGCAATGTTTTTTGTGTTTTTCTGTATGTAAAATGCCCGTTCGGACATATATTGGCTTGCTTTTGGTCAATTCCCCGTTTTCAGTCGGCTACGGCAGCACCCACAGGGCGATGTTGTACCCAATCAGCAGCAGGATCGGATAAATGCACCAGCCCGCCCGCTGCATTCCCAGATAGAAGTCCGACGGCTCCGGGTCCTTCACGTCGCACATATGCTGGCAGCGGAACAGGGCCAACGGGTATGCGGCGTCCAGCGCCAGCAGGCTGGAAAACAGCAGCATGGTAAAATACAGCATCCAACTGCCCCGGGCCGTCCGCTCCGGCCCTCTTGCGAAGGCCAGGATCGTCCCGGCGGAGGTTTTATAGGAATCCCAATAGTTTTCTCCGCTGGTCCTGAAGGTGGCCTCCAAGCTGGAAAATGGGGCCCAGTTTCCCTCCAGATCGTACCATCCCATGTCATGCTCCGCCGTATAGCCGCCCTCAAAGAGAAGCTGGCCGTTCCGGGTGATCCGGATGTGCTCCACCGGTCCCAGCTGTTCCGCCTGAATGGGCGGCAGGCCGGTCTCCACCGCGCACACGTCATGGACGCGGTCCCCGACCTGAACCACCACCTCCGTCCGCTGTTCATCGGGGCAGTCCGTCACGGTGATCTTCACCCGCTCACCCTGAACCTTCCCGGCGTAGACCGTCGCGGCGGGGTCATCGGCCTGTGCCGACACCTGCAAGAAACCCTCTTCAAATTTCACGCCCTCAAGTCTGTGAAATACAAACGTCAGAATGGCGAAGGCCACCGCCATAGCCGCAACGGAGATCAGGACAGCCTTTTGCAGAGCAGAGCGTTTTTCCATATATACCTCCTGTATTTTTTCAATCGGTTCGTACAGTTTGTTTTCGGTTTTGGCGTGTTTTCTCTCGAAATTTGTCCGCTATTTACCGCCCCGCAGCTCAATGATCCGGTCACGCAGCACCGCCGCATACTCGAATTCCAGCAGCTTGGAAGCCTCCTTCATCTCCTGCTCCAGCTTGGCGATCTCCGCCGTCCGCTCCGCGTCCGTCAGCTTTTTGGGCTTGCCCTTGGCCTTGTGTCCGGTGTCCTCACTCTTGGAGATCTCCAGAATTTCCCGAACATCCTTGATGATGGTCTTCGGCACGATGCCGTGGGCCTTGTTGTAAGCGTCCTGAATTTTCCGGCGGCGCTCCGTTTCGTCCATAGCCGCCCGCATGGAGGGCGTGACGGTATCGGCGTAGAGGATCACCAAACCCTCCGCGTTCCGGGCCGCCCGGCCGATGGTCTGGATGAGGGACGTCTCGCTGCGGAGGAAGCCCTCCTTGTCGGCGTCCAATACCGCCACCAGAGAGACCTCCGGCAGGTCCAGACCCTCTCGTAGGAGGTTGATACCCACCAGCACGTCGAACTCGCCCAGCCGCAGATCCCGGATGATCTCCATCCGCTCGATGGTAGCTACGTCGGCGTGCATATACCGCACCCGGATGCTGTTGGCCCGGAAAAACTCCGTCAGATCCTCCGCCATCTTTTTCGTGAGAGTTGTCACCAACACCCGCTCGTTCCGCTGGGCCCGGGCGCGGATCTCCTCCATCAGATCGTCGATCTGGCCCTCTACCGGGCGCACCTCCACCCGGGGGTCCAGCAGTCCGGTGGGGCGGATGACCTGCTCCACGATGTTGTCCGCCCGCTCACGCTCGTAAGGCCCCGGCGTGGCGGAGACGAACACCGCCTGACCGATGCGGCTCTCAAATTCCTCGAATTTCAGAGGCCGGTTGTCGAAGGCGCAGGGCAGGCGGAAGCCGTACCGCACCAGCGATTCCTTTCTGGCCCGATCGCCGTTGTACATGGCCCGGACCTGAGGCAGCGTCACATGGCTCTCGTCCACAAACAGCAGGAAATCATCGGGAAAGAAGTCCAGCAGGGTCATAGGGGCGCTGCCTGCCGGACGGTCGGAAATGATCCGGGAATAGTTCTCGATGCCGGAGCAATATCCCAACTCCCGCATCATTTCCATGTCATATTCCGTCCGCTGGCGGATGCGCTGAGCCTCTACCAGCATCTCATTGTCATTGAAATATTTTACCTGGTCCTCCAGCTCCGTCCGGATCTGGCCCAAGGCCCTGTCCATCTTCTCCTTGGTGGTGACATAGTGGCTGGCGGGGTAGATGGCCACATGGTTCAGCACCCGGTTCACCGTGCCGGTGAGGGGGTGAAAGTCGGAGATCCGGTCGATCTCATCCCCGAAGAACTCCACCCGGATGGCGTGGTCCTTATAGTAGGCGGGGTAGATCTCCACCGTGTCCCCCCGCACCCGGAAGCGGTTCCGCTCGAAGGCCACGTCGTTCCGCTCGTAGCGGTTCTCCACCAGACGGCGCAGCAGCTCGTCCCGGTCCCACTCCGCCCCCTGGCGCAGAGAGATCACCATCTGGGCGAAGTCGTCCGGCTCGCCCAAGCCGTAAATGCAGGACACGGAGGACACCACGATCACGTCCCGCCGCTCCAGCAGGGCGCAGGTGGCGGACAGCCGCAGGCGGTCGATCTCATCGTTGGTTGATGCGTCCTTGGCAATATAGGTATCCGTGTGGGGGATATAGGCCTCCGGCTGGTAGTAATCGTAGTAGGAGACAAAATACTCCACGGCGTTGTTGGGGAAAAACTCCTTGAATTCCGCGCAAAGCTGGGCCGCCAGTGTCTTATTGTGGGCCAGCACCAGCGTAGGCCGCTGGACCTTCTCAATGACCTTGGCCATGGTATAGGTCTTGCCGGAGCCAGTGACGCCTAATAAGACCTGCTCCTTCAAGCCGTTTTCGATGCCCTCCGCCAGTGCGTCGATGGCCTCCGGCTGGTCGCCGGAGGGCTGATAAGGGGATACTACTTCAAATTTCGGCATGGCCGTCTCTCCATCACATTCAAATCTGCCCGCGGTCGCGGCTGCTCCAAAACGCCTCACGGGTCAGGCGCACGGGGGTTACCGTGCCCCGGTAAAAGGAAAAGGGCGCGCCGGTGGTCTCCGCGCCGAATTTTTTCAGGATATGTGCCGTGGTATCCCGGGCCTCCATGGTGACCTCCCGGATGTCCTGCGCAAAAATGTCCGTCAGGGCCGTTTCCAGCAGCGCGGTCCCAACATGACGCCCCCGCAGTTCCGGGGAGATGACGAAGCGGCCCATGTGCCATGCGTCGTCCTCCCAATACAGGGCCACGCCACCCAGAAGTACCCCATCCTCCTCCACGCACCACCACTGAGGGCGGTTTTCCGGCGGCAGCGGGGTCAACGCCCGGGGGATCTCCTGTTCCGTTTCAAAAATCTGGCCCGCCAGAGCCACCAGCCGCTCCGTGTCGGCCTCCCGTCCACGCCGGATCCGCATGGTTCTCTCCCCCTTCGCAAAGACAGTCTGTGGCTCTCCCCGTTTCCCGGTTATTCTACCACAGCTTTTCTAAAATTTCAAACACTTGTTCTATTGTGTTGTCTACAGGGAGCCGCCCGGTCACAGGTGCTCCCATGAGGTCAGGTAGCCGCTCTGGGCCATGGATACAAAGTCGTCATCCGCCACGATGATGTGGTCCGCCAATGCAACACCGATGGTCTGCAAGGCTTGCGCTGCGCGGGTGGTGGCGGCGCAGTCATCGTCCGAGGGCAGCGCAATGCCGCTGGGATGATTATGAGCCAGGATCACCGTACTGGCAGAGGTGAGGATGGCATTCTCCACCACCTTTCGGATGTCCAGCGCGGCGGAGGACGCCCCGCCGTCATTGAGCCGCTTACAGGCTAACAGCTTGCCCTTTCGATCCAGGCACAATTCGTAAACGATCTCGTGGGTCTCCCCGGCGTACCGTTCCAGCAAGTAGGCGCCCGCAGTTTCCACATCTGTCATGGGACAGCTCTGAACAGCGTCCGCCAGGCGGGCCTTGCGGCCGATCTGCCCCGCCACCTTCAGCAGCACCGCAGCACTTTCGCCGATGCCCTCCACCTTTTTCAGATCCTCCGCCGGGGCTGACAGCACGGCGGTCAGGGAGCCGTAGCGATCCATGAGCCGGTGGGCGATGGGGTTGGTGTCCTGCCGGGGGATGGCGTAATACAGCAAAAGCTCCAACGCTTCGTGATCCGCGAAGCCCTCCAGCCCGCTTTTCAGAAAACGCTGCCGCATTTTTTCACGATGTCCCTGATGGATATTTTCCATACGAATCCCTCCCCCGGACCGTTTCTTTTGCCGAAAATCAGAACAAGTAAGTAACGTGGTATTATAGCATATCCTGTGAAAAAAAGGAAGAGCGGACAGCCGTCCGCTCTTCCTTTTTCCAGAGAAGTTCCTTCTGCGCAGACGCTTACAGGTTCTTCTCGTAGGACTCGATCATCTTCTTGAACGTGTGACCCGTACGACCTCTGAGTTTAGAGAGGTACTTGTCTGTTGTTTCCCCGGTAAAAATCTTGATTTGCAGCCGCATAGTTCCATCCGCCTCCGGGGTAACAAAAATCTTGTCAATATACTTGTCGATAAAATCCTTGTTGATAATCCCTTGTGCGGCGTCACGTTTGGCGTCATGCAGCACCCGGCGAATGGTATCAATATGTTTGCGGAATTCTTCTTTGGATAGCTGCTGCTGTTCCAACTCGTAAATCTGCTTTTCGGCGTCCTCGATTTCCTTATCACACTCTTTATTCATGGAAAGGAAATCCTTATCGGAGAGTTGCCCCGTGGCGTTATACCCTAATAGCTTACTTTTCTTTTTCTGCGCCAATTCAATTTGTTTCCGCAGCATACCAATTTGCTTTGCGGTATTGCCGTTGTCCTCCAACGATTTATACATTTCAATGTATTCCTCAATCAGAGCCTCGGCATCGGCCTCTGTCTCGTTAAAAACTTCAAAGAGTAGCGGCTTTAATTCTTCCTCATAGATAGGGAAAGAGGCACAGGCTCCCGCACCGTTTTTGATTTTGTTGCTGCACACCCACTTGCTGTTTTTATTTCCCTGCTTGTCTTTGGATTCCCGGCGATAATAGGCCGTGCCGCAATCAGCACAATACAGCTTGCCCGTCAAAAGGTTCGCATGGTTGCAAATGCCCTGACGTCCTTTTACATCCTCGCTCCGCTTCTGCAAAACCTTGTTTGCGGTTTCCCATAATTTTTCGTCAACAATAGCCGGGACGATTTCGCCTGTCTCGTCCTTGAACATGACCCATTCCTCCGGCGGGAGAAATTTTTGCTTTTTGGTGAACAAGTCGATAACCTTGACCTTGTTCCCCACATAGTACCCCTTGTACTTGGGGTTGGAAATCATGCCGGACATCGTAGTATGGGCGATTTTTTTGCCGTTATGGTTACGGTAGCCTTTCTCCCAAAACAGGTTTTCAATCTGCTTCATACTGTACTTTCCCGTAGCGTACAGTTCGAACAGTTCCCGTACCATAGGAGCCTCGGCCTCGTCGATCACCAACCGCCCGCCATCCTTCACATAGCCGAAGATACGGCTATTTCCAAGCACCACATTTTTCTTAATGGCCTGTGCGTGACCAAACTTCACACGGCTGGACAGCTTGCGTAACTCGTCCTGTGCGATACCCGACATGATTGTGAGCCGTAGCTCGCTGTCCTCATCCAGTGTGTTGATGTTGTCATTCTGGAAAAATACCCCCACCCCGGCGTTCAGCAGTTCACGGGTGAAGCTGATACTGTCCAATGTATTACGGGCAAAACGTGAAATCTCTTTTGTTATAATGAAATCAAAAAGCCCTGCTTTACCATCGTCCACCATACGATGGAAGTTCTCACGCTTTTTTGTGGTAGCAGCAGACAGACCCTCGTCAATATAGCCCTCTACATACGTCCAGTTCTGATTTTTCTTAATGAAATCCTCATAGTAGGTAATCTGGTTTCCCAAGGAGTTAAGTTGTTCGTCCTTTTCGCTGGACACACGGGCATAATACGTTACCCTCATAGGCAAGTCATAAATCGACTTTATTTTAAGCTGCTGTCGTGCGGTATGTATATCCATACTTGCTGCCTCCAAAAGTTTGTTTTATCATCATCTATATTATATCAATATTTGCAAAAGAAATCAATAAAAAGATGCTTGAAAGCAGCTGTTCCAAGCACCTTTTTCCGTTTAGCTCTGTTCAATTAGTTGGCGCATTTCACGCCATTCCTTTTCTGAAAGAAGTCCTTTTGCACGGAGCGTATCATTAAAATAGTGCAACCAGATTCGGCGGGTAAAAGCCTCCGGGGGAGATTTGTTAATAGTCTGCAAAGGCTGTCCTCCTTTGCGGCTATTTTTTCCCAAGTCAGGCCGTTTATGCATGGTGTACCTCCTGAAGAAGTACGCCGCAAACAACGTATATTGACCCGCATTATTTTATGGCGGGAAAATTCCCGTACTTTAATTTATGAAAGTCATTTTACAAGGTGGCGTCTGCGGACGCAATTTATTGTAGCTTGCGGCATGGCCGCTATTTTAGTCTCTAAGCGTGATTACCGCTTGTGTCAAGCATACTGTCATCAAACCAGAAGCCTTGAAATATCCGGCCTGTATTCGTAACAAAGCGCCCTTGTTCGTTTAACTGAATCTGTTCAGCCGCAGCAGAACTATCAAGGATAATTTTTGATAAGATTTCATCTGCTCTACCGCAAATGCGGAGACTCAGATTTGTTCTTATCTGGCCCGGAATCAGATCGGCGCTGGGCCGCTGCGTGGATAATAACAGATGAAGTCCAAAGGCCCGTCCTTGACGGGCAATCAAGGATAAGTGCCGTGTAATTTGAGCTACAACGTCTTTCTCGCTTTTATCAAGCCCGCTCATATCAAATACTTCCGCTACCTCGTCAAAAGCGAGAATATAGCGTATAAGTTGCTCGCCCGTAACTTGATTATATTTTGCAATATTAGGTGTTCCAGCGGCAACAAAAAGCGTACGGCGGTGTTCCAGCTCTGCGGTCAAATCAGCTAAGACAGGGAGCAGCGTTTGTGTGTCAAATACCATTTGGCAGTTATCATGCCATATCGGTGAAAAATCCACACCGCCTTTGAAATCCGCTATGATTACAGTTGCCCCTTTTAGGCAACTTTGCATGAGAAGGCTTTTTAGCAAAATTGACTTGCCAGAACCAGTTCCTCCGCCCAACAAGAGGTGCGGCGTGGTAGAAAGGTCTACGGTTTCAAGGCCGGAAAGCCCCATACCGAGGGCAAGGACAAAATCCTCCTTCGGAATGTACTCAGCTTTCCAATCAATTTTGGAAGGTAGCGCCGCATACGCTGCCGCAACATACACAAGTACACGCCGACCATCCGTAGACAGTTCAAGGTGGTCTATCGTGCTGTGAAGTGCTGCCGCAATTTTGGCCCGTTCCTGTTCCCAACGTGAAAAGGGGGTATTATTTGCGTCAAACTCGTAAATGTGCCGACTTCCTGCCTTGCGTACGGAAAGCAGGAGCGGCGGTGAATGTAATGCATTGGTAAATCCCGCCTCCACCAGTGCATTTTGGGTGGTTTGTGCCTTTCTGGGCGTACCTAAGATAACAACAACTTCTACAAGCCCTACAATGCCTACAAACAGCAGCGAAAAGCTCACACTCTTGACCACTATCTCATTTTTTGAAAGAACGCTAAAGGCGCTAATGCAGATTTTCCATACCAAAAACAACACCAGAAGATAGGCCAGTGGTATAAGTAATTTTGCGTAGTGGTATACAGTAATTTCCCTTATACCGGCCCAAAAGCGGCGGCTGCGTTCATACTTCCGTCTAATATCTTTTTTCATGTGTTACCTCCACAACAACGGATTGTTCATGAACTCTGCTGTCTTATACTCTGCAAACTCACCGGGGGCGGTGTAATGTACCACCTTGTGGATTCTGCGGAGCAAAGCAGCAAAGGTTGCTGGAGAATTATACTGTTCGTTGGGGTACTGCTTGGATAAGCAAAGGTTAGAGATAACATAGACCTTAGTAAAACAGGCCACCCGATTCGAGTAGCGGGCCGGTAAGGTCAGCGGGTAGCCATCCAGGTAGTTTAGCAAGTCCCGGATTTGGAAATTACTGGAATACTCGTCCAGAAGAAGTACTTCCTCCCCGGCGTAGCTGTCGAAGGGGTGGGAGTAGTCGGTGATACGGTAGACACCGGAATAGCCATACTGCTCCATGACGGAACGGGTCTTACCCGTCCCGGTTGGGCCCCAAATGTATGTTGTTGTTAAGATGCGAAATGTCTCTCGGTATTGCTGTTCTCTTACAGCCATTCTTGCCCTCTCTATCTTTTCAAGGTTCAGTATATAGTCAGGGTTTTGCTCCATAATCTCGTAGTTGCTGAACCCATCTTTTATGAGTTGATAGAGGCGAGCAAGATCAGTTCGCTCCCCTTGCCGCTCGATTGGGAGAGTTCCCCATTCCTCAAAGGTGCCGGGGATAGAAGTCTCAGACTTTTCTCCTTCGGCCCATTTGCCTGATTTCTGGACATAGGCTCTGCACTCTGCCGCTGTCCCCTCTGCCCGGTCTATATGCGATTCGGGAAAACGCTTCTTAATGGTGGAAAATCTTGTTGGGCGTTCCAGGGCGAAAAAGATATGGGTGTGATAGGTTTCCCCCTTTTCATCCCCCATACAGTAGTAGGTCAGGGATGGAAATTGATTTAACCCCTTCTGAATGGCCTTGTGGTCGAGGCCCTTTTCGGCCGGGTTGTTGATCGTCAAGAGCCATTTCCGGCCCTGTGGATCTTTCGGCATTTTCTATGCCTCCTTTCTGCTGCGACTTGCGACAGAAGTGCCAGAGGGTAATACTGGCCTCTGGCACCCCGGCGGGCCGTCTGCGGCCCGCCGGGGCCGTTCGCTGTGGGGTTACTGCTTGCCAATGTTCAGCCGCTGTGCGGTCTGTGCGATAGTCACGCTCTCCGGCTTGCCCTTGCGATTAAACGCTACTTCAAGTGTCATTCCAGCCTTGAGGTCAGGCAGTTCGAAGCCATCCCGGAAAAAAAGCTTGTCTGTCCGCTTTCCCTCAACGCCTTCCTCTTCAAAGGCAATGAAAGCTTGGGTGCCTTTTACACGTTCTCCATTACTTTCGAAGTCGAGGGATTTGTAGCCTACGAGTTCCATTTTCATATTGTGTACACTCCTTTCTCCCACCCGTCGGCGGGGAGATGGTGAGGTCGTCACCTCTTGTCGGCAATATTAGTATACCAAACTGCCAAGAAGAACGACGGTACAGCTGCGAACAGTGGCGAACAATACCGACATTTTCAATCGTTTTTTTCAACTCTTCTATGGAGAGTAAAATAAAATCTCTGTCTTTACAGTCACATGACCGTAAAGACAGAGATTTTTAATAAATCTATTTTGACGCCAACTCACGCAATATTGTTTCAAACAGTTGCGAACAAATCTGAGGCGTCATTTCATTTTTGGGAACAGCCGTTATCGGCGTTAAATCATCCAAAAGACGTGATTGTGCATCCATCGAGCAATGTTTGCTAATGTACTTTTCGAATTTTTCTGTTTTAATACTACTATAAATTGTGCTTGCGTCTTTTGATGATATGGAACGCTCTCCATTAAAATAATTGAGAAGTGTGCGGGTATCTTTATCTTTCAATGGATTTTGAAAGCTCCCATCATAGCGCATTCTTCCCGGCTGTCCATCCATGATCTGGTTGACCATGTGTATCACAAATTCCGATTTGCTTTCTCCCTCATTACAATAAGGATATAACACTTTTAAGAACTGACTGAGCGTCATATTAGATACCTTTTTACCAATTTTCAATCTTTAGTCAACAGCAACCCTTTTACCCGCACAGTTTCTTTAATATTTTGGGCTTGTGACAACATCAAGTACATTTCATCCGCCGTGGCATCTGCGAACACCGCTTCGACCTCTTTCATCATTTCTGGCTTTGCCGCTGCTGAAACTGAATCCATCAGCAACTCATCCATAGAGGCCTCTAAAACGTTCGCAATCTTTATCAATGCCGGGAGCGATACCTTTGCCGCCCCTGTCTCAATCCCTGAACAATGCTGTGGGCTAATTTCTGCTAATTCGGCCAACTGCTCTTGTGTCATCCTCCGTTTTTTGCGCATGGCACGGATTCGCTGCCCGACCAATTTGTAATTTAATTCGGTTTTCACGGAAACCTCCAAACAAGAGATTTTCCTTATTGTAAGCGATTTTTTTCTGTGATATAATCATCTGCACAAGGGAATATCTTGTATACAGTAGTTTTTGAAACTTAATTTGAGGTGATGGCTGTGAAAAAGGGAAAAATAGTAAGATACGATTTAGATAAAGTATACTTGATGGCCGAATATAATAAAGCAGTGTCCTATGGCAAGCAAAATATCACTATAAAAATTCGCTTGGCCTTATGAACTATAAAACGGAGGAAACGTGATGGATTTACGAGCGAGTGGGTGCTATTATCATCCTGGAAGATTAGCAGTAGCCACCTGTGCAAGGTGTGGTGTTGGCATATGTAGAGATTGTTTAGTGAGAGATGAAAATGGAACCATTCTTTGTTATCAGTGTGGAAATGAGAAGTTAAAGCAGGAGCACAAAGAATATCGAAAATGGCTAAAAGAAACCGGGGGAAGATTCAAAAACTGGACAGAGTTTATTATTCCCAGTATTATAGGGGTTCTCATTATCGTGCTGGCAGCAGCACTTATCCATATTGAAGCCGTACCCCCCATAACAGATAAACGTGATATGGTTGGCATGACCTACATGTTATTTTCGATTCCGTTTGGATATACAATTTGGAATGATCTGCTTACCCCTAAATATGAAACTATATGGAATAAAGTATTTGGCACTTGGTGTACTAAGGTTGCTTTTTCTCTTATCTCGGGATGGATTATCCTCCCATTTGTTTTGATTCGCTTTATTGTTCGAAAGATTAGACCCAACAATCATAAATAGAAGGAAAAAGAGGGAAAGTATGAAAAATAAGAAGATATGTATATTGGTCATCCTTGTTTTGACAATGACACTGTTTAGCGGATGTTCAAATGGTATTGAAAATAAGAGTGAACAAAATGGACCAATGGAAGATGAAAATTTGGCTATTATATCCGCAGAGGAACTTAGTAACACCTACACAACACGCTTTAGTGACGTTAATCAGATTACTGCTCCAACCTTTACATTTAGCTATCCAGATGGATGGAGCATTGAGAGTGAAACGGTTGACCCCACCTCGGAGGAAGTCATACTATCCAATCCGTCTGGCGTTACCGTTACCTATTGGAACTTCGGCGGTATGCGTGACTTGACTGGCTCGACCCGTGAGATCAACGAAGTTACTGTTGAGCAAGTAGCTGACGCAAGCTTTATTCCCGGCACAATTCAGGCCACGGACTATTCAGACTTAGGCAGATTTATGGTTGCCAAAATCGAAATAATCGGGCAGTATGATACATATAGCGGTGGAGATTATACGCCTGTTGAAAATGGCAGTGTGCGGTATGCGCTTTTACCAAAAGACCAAGCGGGCGAAACTCAGGAATGTATTATCCCGCTCCTTCCGACATTCTCCTTTTGGTACGGCGGTCATATTTCGATGATTGCCAATTCTCCCAGCGGAGAATTTACAGAGCAAGAGGAGAAAGAAATTGTTGCTATCTTGTCCAGCTTCCGGGATAATTCTGTTTCTTCTGAACCCGCAGATACTCCCTCAACACCTATGAACACGAATACCATCACAACGATTGATGAACTCTGGGAGTTGTTAGCGGGAGAATGGTCATGCACAGAATATCAATATTTAGGGAAAACCCACGATGGTTACGAACATATTATGAAGCTGCAATATATTGACGGGCAACCATGTATGATTCGGCAAACTGAAAAAGGACATTTTCCAGATGCTGTTTTCAGTGGGTTCGCTGTTGATAATGATACTCATTTTAAAGCCTACACATATCGGAAAGGAATTGATGACCCAAGTGATGGTAACTGGGGCGATGAAGCAGAAGCAGCTTGGTATACCTTTGATGTGAGCAAACTTACAGACAATAAGCTTACGGTGTACTATTACATACAGCTTGGTGACTTCCTCGATAATCACAAATTTGAATATGTCCGAAATTGAACAATAGATGTTATTTTTACCCTAAACAGTGGTTTTGACGCAAGAACTTTAGATACAACTTGTTGTTAGATTAGTTTACAAAGTGGTGTGTAGTCTTGTTGAGAGCCATGTAGCCCGCCATGGGCGAAGTCTGGCGTATTGTCGATAGTCAATACAAGGCGGAGAATAAGGTGTGGTACGGGCAATCGAAAATCCACGGGATTTTCTGCGCCCTCTGATGCCCTGCGGGGCATAGGATGCAGAACGGGTACAACCGCAAAAGAGGCCGGGAGCGTAATGCTCTCGGCCTCTGATTGTATGTCAGGTTGTGATGGTAGCTGTGTAACAAATGCGCTGAATATGCCCCATAGCCGTACGGTCTGCCCGTTCATAGTTCGCAGTTCGTACGGGTGACATGATGTTGACCATCTGGCCGCCCACGGAACCGGCCTCGCGGGAGGTCAGGTCGCCGTTGTAGCCCTGCTTCAGATTGACGCCCATCTCCCTTGGTGTGTATTCACCACAAAAACTTGGCTTATTTTGAAGTCAATACACATCACGGTACTTGATGTTTTTTGACCTCTTAAAGATTTGCTACCCTCGTTACATTTCGCACAGGGTCTTTTGCGATTTCTCCGATAAAGCGGTAGAAGATACGAATACTTTGCCGGTAGGGAGTACGCGGCCCAGCAATCGTCAGTCCGTCCGGCAAGATTTTTTCGCCAATCTCGATGCGCTCAATGAAGGTGTGAAGAATATCCCGATCTAAGGTTTCGATATAGGAATAGCGTCTGGCAAGATCAAAAAACAGGTCATACGCATCGCGGATATTGCCTTCCTCCGAAGTATCCTCAATCAGTCTGTCACGCTGTTTTTCAAGTTCTTGACGCTCTTTTCCAAACCGCTCCATCATTTCATCCAGTAATTCATCACTTAGATTTCCGGCTGCGTTATCACGATATGCCCGTTCAATCATCTTGACAATACGCTTCAGCCTTACTTCTACATCGGCCAATGACTTTTCCCTGTTCTCACCAACGCCAAGCGAAGCATTAGATTGTTGAATAGCTGCCTGTGTGATGGCCTCAATATCATCATCGTCGAATGACAACAGCTCGTTCAAATCACACCGAATGATCTCCATTAGGTCATCATACCGGATACGGGCACCATGCTCACAGCGGTTTCGTGTTCGACTTGTCAGGTTATTGCAAACAAGATACCAATACTTTGCGCGTTCACCCTTGTAGACCGAACCGCCGGAACACATCGCTGTGCCACAATGAGCGCAGTATGCAATCCCTCCAAAAATGCTGTGGCGAAACGCAGGGTTGGCCGCATTGGCCTTTGTATTTTCTCCAAGGAAATGCTCTGCTCGATCAAATTGCTCCTGTGTTACCAATGCTTCATGGGTGTTTTCCGTAAAACACCAATCTTCCTGTGGAATAGGGATTTTCTTTTTCGACTTTACATTGACCTTACGGGTTTTCCCCAGTACGGTATGCCCCAAATAAACGCGATTTCGCAGGATGCGCTTGACCGTAGTATAATTCCAATAGTCTGAGGCTCTGGATGCTCCTTGCGGTGTGAATTTATCACGATATTCTACTCTGTATTTCAGAGGGGGAATAATACATTGTTCGTTCAGTTTGTTTGCAATCGTCCGCGTTGAAAGCCCCGTTGATGCCCATTCAAAAATTTGTTGGACGATTGGTGCTGTATTCTCGTCTGGAACAAGCTGATCGGTGGTACGCTCCGCTTTTTTATAGCCGTAGGGCGGGCAAGCTGCATACTTGCCTTTCTTCCGTTTCATATCTAATGTCTGTTTGACTTTTCTGGAAGTATCACGCAGGTACACATCGTTCATGGCAAATTGGAACGGTGCCATCAGGTTATCTCCCATGGAGTCAAAGTCATTACCGGGAGCCAGATAATGAATACCGTTCTCAGGGAAAAAGCGTTCTGCGTAGTAACTTGATTCCGTCATGTCACGGCCAAGACGGGAAAGGTCTTTTGTAATGACCATATTAGCCTTTCCGGTCGAAAGATGATCCAGCATAGCTTGAAAGCCGGGACGCTCAAAATTACCGCCAGAATAGCCATCGTCTACAAATTCTTTTACGATGATAATATCGTGTTTTTCACAATAGTCCCTAATGATTGCGCGTTGATTTGTAATGCTCTCGGACTCGTTTTTATGTTTCTTTTCCTCATCGGATAAGCGACAGTAAATATCAGCGAGTTTGATGTGGTTCCGCATGATGTCCTCCTTTCTGGAACCACTCATTTACACTGATATTATACCATTTTCTTTCCTGAGTGGTCAAAAAAATCGACTTTTTTAGCCGTGGTAATGATTTCCTCCGCCACCACTTCTTGCGGCGTTTTGCTGCTGGTAAATACCCTCTCGATTACATAGGTTGCAGCTCCAATTTTGTGTTGCTTTTCTTGCTTTTCCAAGGTTACACCTCCATAAAGCATTATTTCCATCTAAAAACAATTTAACCGGGCAGTAGGGCTGCCCGGTACTTTTTTCTCAGTCTAAAATCGACAAAAACCGCGCCCTCATGCAGGCGCGGCCTTTGATGTAGTTTTGTTTGTTGGCCGGTACATTTCAGGAACATATTGGACGGTGCTGGCACACCTTACACGGGAATTTCACCCCCTGCGGTTCTCACAGGTTGCCCCCTTTGCCTGCGACGGCTCACGGCCCGTCAAGGCCGCTTCAACGCTCGGACTGAGGCTGGACAATCGTATCTCCCCGATATGCGGGTCATCGCCCCCAAGCCAGCCACGGCTTGTTTGTGCGCGGAAGGCTGCTCCCCCTATACCTCCTCTCTCAAGTTGGGATCATGGCCTGCTCAATCCCGCACGGCTTTCCTTTCGGGCGCATATCGGATGTATCCAATAGACCTATTCAATTCTCGGACTGTCGCCAGCCCGCACAGATGCACCGTTGCCGATACATTCGTGCCGAATGGCGGTAGTGTCGAAATCTGTCTCAAATTGAGCCACATTTCCGGTGACAGGCAAAAGAGAAAGGCGGCAGCGCCGCCTTTCTCCCTGTCGGTCAATTTCGCAGGTAAGCGGCCAGAATGTCGATAAACTGGGAATTGGTCGGCGGCTGTCGCAATTCAGCCCCGGCAATCAGGTTCAAAAAGCTGTGGTCAGGATAATTCCAACAGCTCTGAATGAGCGTGCGGAGATTGCGCTCGACGCAGCTGGGCGTAGTTTGAAAATGTTCCGCTGTCTGTGCGTAGAGGCGTTTAGTGATAAGAAACATATTCTCCGGCTGATCCCGAACTTGCTCCACCATGTAGACCGCATAGCGGAAACCCGTCAGTTTGCCGCTCACACCGAGAAGCCGCAACAGGCGTTCGGCATCCAACGGGGTCTGCGAAGCGTCTCGTTCATACTCAGGCACATAATAAACTAAAGGCATTTGATACCCCTCCTGTTAGAAATTAGGATAAGAACAGAGAAAGGGCAGCAGGGGCGGGCCTCTCGGCCAGCGATAGGTCTTGGCACAAGACCTCTGCTATGCTGGAGCTAAATCCAGCCATTAGGGATACCCCAATTTTCTGTTTTTACTGTAAAAATGGGATGGCAGGGGATTGTTGTACAAACGGTCGTCAGATAAAAATTCCGTGTAAACATCCATATCCTCCGTATCTCAATCATACACGATAAATGCCGTTTTGTGTCATACAATCGCTCTACAATGCCCGGCAGTAATCGCCTGATTTTGTTCGATTGCAGTCGAATTTTGAACTTTTGGACGATATTATAGAAAAACCGCAAGGCAACTCCAAAGAGGAGCTGCCTTGCGGTTAAAAACAATATTTCTTTGGCTATTCCACGCGCACTCGTTCGAGACTCAGCTTACTTGCCCTGATAGGCTCTGAAAAGGAAAGTAACGATTTGTGCGCGGGTGCAGCTATTGTCTGGCCCGAACAGGCCATCACCGATGCCGTTGGTAACGCCGTTCTCTACCGCCCATGCCACAGCGTTTGCATAGTAGCTATCGGTAAGAACATCGCTGAACTCTGCCTTGCTATCGACCAGCTTACCAATGGCACGGAACAGGAAAGTCACGCTCTGAGCACGGGTGCAGGTCGCGTCAGGACTGAATTTGCCATCGCCCGTTCCTGTGGTGATACCGTTTTCTACCGCCCATGCAACCGCCTTTGCATAATAGGCATCAGTGGACACATCGGCGAAACTGCTCATAGCCTTGGGTTCGGGAGAACCGGCAGCACGCCACAGGAAGGTGACGATCTGTGCGCGGGTGCAAGGCTGGTTCGGCCCAAAGAGGCCGTTGCCAATACCGCCGGTGATGCCCTTTTCCTGCGCCCACTTCACAGCCTCATAGTAATAGGCGCTGGTGGACACATCGCTGAACGGGCTTGTCTCAACTTCCTTGACAAAGGTAGCATTAACCTCGACCTTGCTGGCGGGCATGGTAAAGGTATATTTGCCGTTGCCCTTGTCGGTCAGCTTCAGCTCCTTACCATTCTTGTCGGTCACGGTAAGGTCGTCCAGCTGATAACCGCTGTCGGGCTTGACCGTGATGGTCACAGTGCTACCCTTAGAGGCATTCTTGGGGCTGACAGTCACAGTACCATTTTCCGTTTCATTGGGAGTGTTCACGGGGTAAGTTGTGGAGCCACCGCCGGAGGAGGAACGCTGAGAAACGGTCAATGTACCCTTTTCAGGTGCAGCCACTTCATAGTTGTTGGATGCTTCTGCCGTAAGCGTCGGCGTAGTCACCGTGATCTCGAAACTGCCGGTAGTCTTTCCATCTGCGGTGGTAGTGGCGGTAGCCAGAGTTGTAAACACAGTCTCGGCGCTGTCCCCGCTGGCGAGGTTTCCGTAGGAAACCGTGAACTCAGGCAGAGTACCGCCGACGGTCATGCTCTTATCATCCGCTTTGACGGTAATGGTGCGCTTGCCGATGGTAAATGCCACCGCAGCACTGGTGCCCTGATAATCAGCGTTGCTGTCCGGCACTTTGTAGATGACCTGATAGCTGCCGGCCTTGACAGGCGCTTCGATGCTGTTATACGCTGTGCCATCCGTGCTGGTGCCGGTGTACTGTACCTCCAGCTGGATACCTTCGGCGGATGCCGTGGCCATGCCGGGTGTTTTGCCTGTCTTGTCGTAAGTGAACGTCTGATTCTTCGCAGGCAGCGTGAATGTCACGTTATCCTTATCTGCGGTCTTGATGTCCGCACCTGTGCTGGAGTCAGACGCATTTGTGTTTTTGCTCTCTTTGATGCGGGCATAGAACGTGTAAGTCGTTGCTGCATCCAAGCCCGTGAACCTGGGGGAATCCTGCCATGTACCATTTTCACTGCGCTTATATTCGAGCGCATAGCTGTCAGACATAACCGAGCCATCTGCAAAGGTCGCGGGTCTGTTCAGTGTGACGCTGTGCCTCGTGACGGACTGTGCCGTTGGTGCAGCAGGAACTTTCGTCAACGTGGCCTTTTTAATGGTCAGCGCGACAGTGATTTCATTACTGTAATACAGCGGATCGCTGTCCGAAATCTTGACGGTGCAGGTATAAGTGCCTGCATCCGTGGGCGCGGTGGTACTGCCGTTGTATGTCACCTCATAGTGACCCCACATAGCTTCGGAAATATCCTGATCGCGCAACTCCGCCTTTATCGCGCTGTCGATGGTCTGCGGCTGACCGTTGTATTCAACTGTTTTGTTCTCGCCGGTCAGCGTGACCTCCAATTTGGACGAAACATATACACGGGTCGTAATATCCTGTGCGGGCATCTTAAAAGAGGCTGTCCAGTTGCCGTTCTCATTCTTCTGGAACTGGCCAGGGAACATAACTACCAGCAGACCGCCGTAGTAATCCAGCGTCATGCTCTGGTTGGTGCCAATAGCCTCGATACCGTCATTGGTCAGCGTTGCGGTGACGGTTTCACCGGCTTTTGCGCGGGTTTTATCCAGCGTGTAGTAGTCGGTGCTGGCAGCTTCTTTCGTAATGTTGTAAGTGGCGTTCGGATCATCTTTGACATTGATGTTCACGATGATCGTGCCGGGCTTATCGTTGTAGACATACAACACAGGACGAGCAGAATTTGTCGTATCGACAAAGTAATCGCCGGGATTTTTCAGTCCGTCATAGCTGGACTTCTGAGCCAGCGTCAGACTGCTTTCTGCCTTCTGGGTATCGTCACACGCAGTCATGGACTTGACATCAAAAGAAGCGAACAGTTTACCGTTGATGATATTTGTAATTGTCAGAGAACCGATATGCTCAGCATTATTCCACTTTACCGTGTCATAGGTGACAGTTTCACCCCATGTACCCCAGTCGCTGCCGACGAACCATACATAGTTATAGGAATTCAGCCAAACTGCACAGTAGAATACTGCTTCTGCGTTCTCGCAGGGCATATCAAAGTAGTAAGTGCTGTTGTCCAGTCTTTTCGCATCTACACCGTTGACCTTCACACCACCAACAATATCCTCTTTATCCATATTGGTAATGCGGGCATAAACGGTCTTGCCGGCCTGCACCTTGGCATCTTTAGGGAGCGCATCCTCCTGCTTCTGTGCATCCTCTGCGCTTGCATAGAAGGTGCAGACTGCATTAGGAGAATTTTGGGAATTGTCGGAAGCCTTTTGGCTGGTCAGCGTATGGCTGTCTGCGTCAACGGTGACTGTGCAGACTGCGATTTTGCTGGCGTCCGCGGTTGCAGTCGCGGTGATCTTCACCTCGCCGGAAGCTGCGTTAGCGGGGATCGTCACCTTGCCGTTTCCATCAACCACAGCCATGCGGGGATTGCTGCTGTGCCATTGAACCGTCTGGCTCCCGCCGTTTTTCACATCCACCGTTGCGGTGAGCTGCAATGTGCTGACGCAGGGAAGGGTGGCGCTGTTCTTGTCCAGCGTAACGCTGACAACAGATGGGGTCAGGTTCAGTGCAAGCGTCGGAACGGCCTTTTGGCCTTTCAGAACGGGAAAGTCATAACCGGAGCGAATTTCCCAAATATCCTCACTCCAGCCAAGGGTGTCTTTATAGAAGCTAAAGGACTTGAGCTGGGTGGCCGTTGCATCTGCGCCCTGCGCCTGACCAGCGGCAAACTGCTCAGCGGGCGGCGTAACGATGCCATTGCTGTCACGCTGGATTGTTCCGTCAAAACCGTAGTTCTTGCTGGCGCGACCACTGCTGCTCGACGAGAAGATACGCGCGGAACCCCGCATTTCCGGGAAGATGCTGACGCTGCTGCTGATGTCTGCCGCGTTGCCGGCAATCCCTGCGCCGCTGAAGGCAGCACCGGCTGCATAGCAGTTTCGGATCGTGCCTCTGGTGCTGCTGGTGATGCCGCCGCGGGAGCCTGCGGTCACACCGGACATATTGGGGATAGCGTAGCAGTTCTCAATGATGCCGCCCTCACAGCTGCCGACCAGACCGCCGAAGGTGCTGTTGCTGGCACCGCCGGTAAAGGTCACACCGGCGTAGCACTGAGAAATGGTAGTCTTAGCGTCCTTGATTCGACCAACCAGACCGCCGACACACATCTGCATATATGTACCTGCGTTAATCGTGCCGGTGACATAGCAGTTTTCAATGCTCAGATTGTTTTCAGCGTAGCTGACCAGCAGACCCAGAACACCGCCGGTCGTGGTATTGGTATAGGTCAGGCTTGCATCAAGGGTCAGATTTTTGATAACCGTCCCAGTGGAATAACCCGCCTCTTTGAACAGACCGTAATAAACGCCACTGCCTGTGATTTGCAGGTTGGTAATTTTATGGCCGTTGCCATCAAAGATACCTACCAGATGATAGATAGGCGAAAATTCGTGACCGCCCATGTCAATATCGGCCATCAGCTTATAGTAACCACGACAATATTGTCCACTCGGCAAGTTCGAGAGATAATTCAAATCCGCGCCGCTGGCGATAATGTAGGGATCACTTGCTGTACCGCTGCCCTTCAGCGAATCGCTCTTCGCTGCGCCGTCCCACACATCGTTCGTCCACTGAGCGGTAAACGTCACATTGTGCGCGGGCATGGTGTAGAAGCTACTTGCCTGATAGGTGTGCGTGCCGTCGCTCCAGCCGGTGAAATTCATGCCGTAATAGGTGTACGGATTTGCCGGAAGGGTGATTTCAGTGTCTGCGGTAACATTTTCTTGTGTCGGAGCAGTGCCGACTGCGCTGGTGCTGTCACTGGCAAAGGTAACAGCAAATTTCGGCTGAATCGTCAGGTTGACGATGATGGTTTCTTGCGTACCATCGAGCGTCAGTTCAATCTTGCCGGTGATAATGCCAGTCTGGCCATTGTTTTTGCCATCGGTGGCATTATTCTTGACAAACGGCTCAGATGCAGACCATTCTGCTTTAATTTTCTTATTGGTAATGCGGTCGGAAACAGCCTTCAGTACCTCGTCTGCGGTGGTATCGTTGCTGACCTGCATTTCCCGAAGTACCGTTTCAGCGGCATTTTTCACATCTTCCAGCGTCTGCTGGGTGAAAGTGTACGCGTTGCTGGTGACTTCTTCGCTGTCAGCGTAGGTGTTATTACCGATAGCCTTGACCTTGAAGGTATAGCTTCCGGTATCCGCAATGGCAGAGGCAAAGTCATAGCTGGTATCTGTGGTCGTGTCAGCTTTGTCCACCAGCGCCGTGTTATCCTTGTAGAGCTGTACGCTGTAGCCGCTTGCGTTGGCAACAGCATCCCAAACAGCTCTGCCGGAGAGGGCAGTATCCCACTTAGCGTTGGTCGGTGCGGACAGAGCAACCTTGCTGACGGTTTTCTCCAGCGTGATCGCGCCAAGGCAGTACGACTTGTAGAACAGGTATGCCTTGTCATTGGTGACGGACTTCGCCATCTCAATGGTAAGGGTGTTGTCTTTAATGTCCGTTACGCGCAGACCGTTGATGAATGCCAGCGCATTTTCAGAGCTGAAAAGCTGAAAGTCATCAGCAGAAAGGGCATCGCTGCCGGTGTAGGTGATGGTAACTGTACCTGTTTTCGTAACGCTATCTTCGTCCGTTGTTTTGAATGACACTCTGATTTTCGCGCCCTCGTCCAGCGCGACCGGGCAGCTTGCCACATCCAGCAAATAGGTCGGCGGATTGCCGGTCATGGCTTTGAGGTTCGTCAGGCGCGGCAGTTTGCCGTCCTCAATAGTCCAAACAGAGGGGGCAAAACCCAAATCACTCCAAAAAGACGCTTGGGTGCAGTTTTCTTTGGAAACATTTTCGCCGTTGATGCCACCAGCGGTGTACTTTTGTCCATCCTGCATTGCGCCTTTCATGTCAGTGTACGCATAATCATCAGTGAAGGTGGAGCCAGCGAAATAGCTGCCGCCTGCAAGGCGGCCTTCATATATTTTATTATTGCCATTAGATACTTCGCTTTGCAGAGCAACACCATAGTTAACAGCAATAGTTCTATCACCAGGAGCAGCACCAACTAAGCCGCCAGCACCTCTCGCCCCAGTAATAGCAGTTCCGGTAGCATAACAATGAGAAATTGTAAGCTGATTGCTGTTGGTTACATAACCAGCCAAGCCGCCAACACCATAAGCATAACCACCCGTTCGGGTATTCTTTACAGTGACATCTGCTGCACAATTTTGGATAGTAGTTGTCGCTCCAACCTGACCGATCAGTCCGCCAATACCATTTCCGCTACCTGTGATACTGCCACTGACATAGCAGTTTTGAATCGTAACGGTATCACCGCTCGTTGAAGTTGCAAGAATACCTACATTCTTTCCGCTACTTCCTGTAATATTAGCACCTACAATAGCAAGATTCTTTACAGTGGAATCATATAGACCACTAAACAACGGCTTACCTGCATTGGTAATACTATGCCCATTGCCGTCCAGTACACTGTTTTGGAGATTCCTTGGGTTCCACTCAGTTCCGCCTAAATCAATATCATTATTTAACTTGATATAATTGTTGCTCAAATAGTTTGGAGAATAGCCTGCAAATAATGCAGCCCATTCTTCAGCGCTGGACACAATACAGGGATTATCTTCCGTACCGCCGGTCTTTATACTCAGCGGTGCAACCTCGCTGTTGATCTTACCAAACAGCGCAATCAGTTTTTCCAGTTCGTCCGAAAGTGCGGCCTGCTGCTCCTCCGTCAGATCATCATAGGCTTCATAAGCCATAGAAGCATCTTCGGCGGCGGCCTCCCGCTCCTCAGCAGTCAGGTCGGCCCAGTCCTCCGCAGAGGGCAGAGCGTCAATGGCACTGCGGACAGCCTCCACAGCTTCATCAACCTCCGTCTCCTGTGTGGATTCGTTTGCCGGAATAGTATCTCCCGGTGTGGTTTCCGGTATCTCCTCGGCCAGCGCCGCCGTGGGCAGCAGGCTTAGGCACAGAGCCAGCACAAGAAACAGGCTCGCGATGCGTTTTCTCATGGTATGTCCTCCTTTGTATGGTGGTCAGTTTTTGTTCATGTCCGCCTAACCACAGCGGGCAAAGTCCACAGGTTACAGAGTGGTATCATCCCGTGGGTACCCACGGGATGAGGGGCGCGCCCCTCATCATAAGTTTTTCGCTTCATATTGATTCATAGTAATTATATCCGCAACTTTGCAAAATGTAAATCGTTCTAAAGTATGAGGATGGATAAAATTTTTGAATATGCTACTCGCCTTCACGTTTTACAACATTCAGCCATTTCTTTTTCCATGTATTAGGGTGGATCAGCAGGGTTGGCTTCCCCAACGCAAGGGCATAGGCCATAGCCTTGTCCTCTGCGCTGCCGCTGGCAAGTTCAGGGTCATATACGGCCACCAGCATATCAGACTGCCTGACGATCCGCCGATAGGCCATAAGCTGTGCGTTGGGTGTCTCCTGATAGTCTACACAGGAAAGGTCGGTGCAGTCCGCCAGCATATCGAAATAGCGTTCACGCAGCTGCGGCGTCCATTTTGTAGCCTGCTCCTCAAAGGGCGTCACACAAACAAGACGCATAGCCTCGTCATTCTGCTTTGTGATATTGACGATTTCCCCGGCGTACAGCCCCACACCGGGGTCACAGGCAACTTGAAATTCCACCACTCCGCATTGACGCAGTTCCATAATGCACTGAGCCAGTTCCAACTTCATCCGGCGGCATTGGGTATCTTCCTCGTCAAAGCCCCATGGAAACCGCATAGGATGCTGGCCTATGATCGCACAACGATAGTTCTCCATAACTGCGCCCTCTCTATCTCATAACTTCCCGATTCCGTCATGTGCTTTCCTATACTATAATATTGCTTACTAATTAAATCAATAGCGCTCTGATACATACAGAAAAGAGATTTGGGAAACCGTATAATTTGCTTATCATCAGAAAGGCAGGACACCGCATGAGCAAAGAAGTTTCCTTCAAAAACCGTGACCGTTTCGTACAGCTTGGGATCGCTATTGCGGCGCTCCGTAAAATGCGTGGTCTGTCACAGGAGAAGCTGGCCGAGAAGGCCGGTGTCAGCCGCTCACTTATCAGCACGATTGAAGCGCCGAACATGGCTCACGGCTTCTCGCTGGATGTGTTCTTTGATATTGCCGATGCACTGGAGGTCGATCCCGCTGACCTCATCAACGCTTCTGTATTCCCGGACAGGATCATAAAATCGAAATAGCTTTTAATGCGTCTCAAACTGGCGCTGTTGACAAAGTCTCGCTCCGCTCCGCCCTACCAACAAAAAAAGACGCCCTCTGGCGTCATCCGGCGTGTTTTATCATCCGTTTCA
>ERZ779840.700-NODE-700-length-36366-cov-11.026548_pt1 | contig 36366 bp, 33 predicted proteins | sample MGYA00511561_ERZ779840 | MGnify/ENA primary metagenome ERZ779840 (study PRJEB29588, sample SAMEA2162036) | human gut metagenome | biome: human gut; feature: human-associated habitat; material: faeces | place: Denmark | collected 2008/2010 ...
TATCTGAGTGGGTAGTGCCTGATTCTACTTCTTACTACGCCCTATCTGGGCGCGCGCCTTTCGTGTTCAGGATCAGCGCGGTCACCAGTTTCAGGATGTCCTTTTCGCTGTGAATGTACGAAAAAGGGTTATAGTGCATGGACTTCTTGAAATTGATGGTGTTCAGCATGCGCACTTCATAGCCGGCGGCGGCCAGCATTTTTCCGCACTCCACAACCAGCGTCCCCTTGGGATCGGTGACCACCAGCGAGGTGCCCTTGGTTTTCGTGCATTGCATGATGTTGGGTTTCACAAAAAAGCGGGTCTTGCCGCTGCCCGAGCCGCCGATCACCAGCACATTCTTATTGCGCGCATACCTTGGGTCTTTGGGGCGGCTGTTTAGGGTCAGGCGCTCAGTCTGGGTCAGGATCACGTTGTTCCAGGGGTCGGGGTCGATGAACGGCTGGATATCGCCCGGCTTGCCCCAACACGCGGAACCATACTCGGCATTGCGCCGGTACTTCTTGGCGTTTCTGCTTTTTTCATAGACTGCCAGCCGCAGCAGGCATCCCAGGGCTATGCCCAACAGCAGATCCGAGGGAACAAAGCTGGGCCATGGAGACCGGAACGCGGCCAGAAAGCCGTCCATGAAGTGGAGCAGCTTGTCCGACATCTCCGTGCCTTCGGACAAGCGCCAGGCTTCCGCGAGCTTGGTGGCATACAGGCCGATGAGCACATAGGGGATGTTGAGGATCAGCCGCCTTTTGAGACGGGTTTGGGTCATCGCTCCATCCCCTTCTGACGCATACGCTCCACCTTTTTGCCCGGCGATTCCCGAACGGGATCAAGCGCGGGTTCGGCGGCAGAGCGCACCTGTTTTTGCTGTCTGGCCCATCCTACCGAGTAAGCGGCCATCGCCTGATGGATGGCGCTCCTGTCCCGTCCCTTGAAGAACAGGATGTAACGGGGCTTGCCATCCTCGGAAACGCCTTTCTTTATGGCATAATCCACGCCGTACTGTCTGGCATACCGGTCAAAGGCTTTCGCCTCGTCGCGGTCTGCCAGTTCGGCCTGTTCAACGCCCTGATTCTGCGCAATGAGCTTTTTGACCGTCTGCTTTCCCTGCGGCTTTACCTGCTGATGCGCCTGCACCTTGCCTTTGGAATACCGCAGAAACTTCATGAACGCCGCCGCCAGCGTGCGCGCGGTCAGCTTGCTGGTGTTGATGATCAGCGTAAGCGACCTGTTTTCGATGTCTTCCTGCATGGTTTATCCCCTCCTGTATCAGAATGAACCCGGATGCGCCACGGAGGCACCTCCAGACGGTGAAGGTAGTACAGCGGTTGAATGATTGCCTGAATCATGGGTATTCACCTCTGTTTGCCGGAAGAGCGCGTTCGAAAGAAGGCCCATCCTTCTTGACGTGCTATGACATTTCGGCATATAATGAAAAAGAGAAGTAAGAAAAGTAAGGAATCAAAGGAGGTGCTTTATGGAGCTCGCGAAAATGACCAGCAAAGGCCAGCTGACGATCCCCGTCTCCATCCGAAAGAAGCTCGGCATTGGCGCAGGAGATCAGCTGCTGTTCTATGAACGCGAAGGGCAAATCATCCTGGCCCCCGTAACGCCCGCTTCGCTGGCTGCCGCCCAGGCTGCTGCCGCGCAGCAACATGTTTATTCCCTTGAGGAAATCCGCGAAATTGCCGTTCCCATCGCGCAGCGCCATCAGCTCAAGCGCCTTACGCTGTTTGGCTCCTATGCCCGGGGGGAGGCAACTGCGCAGAGTGACCTCGATTTTCGTGCCGATGTTCCCGCGGACTTTGGCATGTTCCGTTTGAGCACCCTGCAAGGCGATCTGGAAGATGCCTTTCATAAAAAGGTAGACCTGATCACGGAGGGAATGCTGAGCGATCCGCTGTCCGGCAAGCTGGCGCGAAACATCGAAGAAGACGAGGTGGTGCTGTATGGCGTCGGCAAGTGAGGCGCAACGGGATGGGGATCTCTTGCAGCATATTTCCCGTTACTGCGAAGACGCTATGGATGCGGCGAAGCAGGCCGGAAGCGAAGCCCTCTTTATGGACAGCCGGCTCTATCAGCACGCCGTGGCCATGTGTATTCTGGAGATCGGAGAGCTGGCCAAGCATCTATCGGAGGGTTTCCTTCAGGAACACGCGGAAATTCCCTGGCGCGCCATTTGCCGGATGCGGGATATGTATGCGCACCACTACCACAGAACCGATCCGCAGCAGCTGTGGGCGACCGTTACGATGGATTTGCCCGTGCTCAAGGCATTCTGCGATCAACTGCATAAGGAATAAGAGAAGATCAGGGATGATTCATGCAAGCGAATCATCCCTGTTTTGGGCCTGCCCCTATGGTTCTACCGGCAAATGCTCTTCACACAGCCCCGCTCTCCTCATCGAAAGGAAAGATCTGCGCCATCATCTCAAGCGCCTTGTCCTGCTGATCCCTCGCCGCGCGCTCCCTGGCGGCCTCAAGCAGGATCTCCGCAACGCCTTCAAGCAGCCGGTTCATCTCCTGCCCGCGCAGCGGCATGGCGATGGATGCGCCCTTCATGGCCAGGTGGCTGGTATCCCGTCGCTCAAGCTGTCTGACCAGATCGGAAAACTCCATCCGCTTGCCCAGCGGCGTAAGGAATACATCGCTTTGATTCAGGGCCTCAAACATCCGGGTGCGTTCGGCTTCGTTTTCAAACCCCAGCACATAATACGGATCGCCCTTGGCATTGAAAAAGGATCGAATCAGCATAGGCCCTCCTTAGTCTTTCATTTGCCCTTTCGCGGCGCGGTGCTTGCGGATCAGGCCCAGCGTGCCGCTGACCGCCATGAGCGCAATGCCCACCCACATGATGCCGGTCACAGCCAGATTCACACCGGTCTGAATGGTCGTATAGTTGATAAACCGCCTCAGCGTATCGGGCACAACGTAGTACTCGTCGATCTTGAGCCGGATGATTTCGCCGGAGACGCTGTATCCCTCAAGCGTCTCGATCTCCTTGATGAAGTATTCGCCCGGCTTAAGGCCGCGGATGCTGACGATGCCATCCTTGTCGGATTCATACGTGCCGATGGATTTGCCGCTTGCGTCCTCCACGGTGAACTTCACGCCCGGCAGCGGTACGCCGGAGCTGTCCGTCTTGAGAAACGCATAGTGATCGGGAATGTTCACGCACAGGATGGGCTCGGGCTGCGTCCAATCGTCTCCCACATGCAGGCGGATGTCCTCCATGCGGCAATAGCCTTCCGGCGCAGCCGTCTCCCGGATGATCCAGTCGCCGTAATCAAACTGGCTGAAGGTGAATACGCCGTTCTTGTCGCTGATGGCCGTTTCCACCTTTTCCATCGTGTCCGCCTTGAAAAGGCTGAACTCCACGCCGGGGATGGGCGTGCCGGAGGTATTTACCTTGATATACGACACCTTTTTCTGACGGTTGACGACGGTAGAAAGGGGCGTTGGGCTGTTGGTATAGCCATCGTCCAGCGTGACATGGATCACGTCCTTGCTCAGCAGATAGCCTTCCGGGGCTTTGAGCTCGCGGATCGTGTAGCGGCCATACGCAGCGCCCACAAAGCGCACCATGCCCTCCGGGTCGGAGGTGGCCGTCTTGACCAGCTCTCCTTGCTCGTCAAACAGACCGAATGTCGCGCCAGCAAGCGCCACATCATCCTGATCGACCTTCCGAATCAGGATTTCCGTCTGGCAGTTTTCAAAGGTGGCAATGGGCTTTTCCGGGTTCACAAAAGAGCCGTCCAGCGTGATCGGGACCCGTGTCAGGTTTTTGAGATAGCCGGGCAGCGCCTGGGTTTCGGCGATGGTATATGTCCCATAGGGGATGCGCTCAAATGTCGCCAATCCGTCCTCATCAGATACCGCGGAAACCTGAAGCGTGCCGTCTTCGCGGAAAAGGCCAAATTCAACGCCCGCCAGAGGTTTCCGACTCGCATCCACCTTTTGAATGGAGAAGCGGGTAACCTCATCCGCCAGGGCCGTCTGACCGGTCACTTCGCCGTTTTCATGGACGGTAAAGGCCATCTCCGCTTCGCTGAGCGCATAGCCTTCAGGGGCCCACACTTCCCGAAAGGTGTACGTTCCCGGAACCGCCGGGAATGCGGGGAGGGTTCCGTCCTCGCCGGTATACCCGCGGCAGACCATCTCCCCTTCGGCATTTCTGACCTCGATGAGCGCGCCTGGCAGAGACTCGGAACCGGTCAGATCCGTCTTGGAAATCCGAACGTCGGCATGAACGATCTCGTTATGGATAGGCGTCTCCACCCGGTAGATCACCTCATGTTCCTCGTTTGCAAATTCTCCCGTGATGCTGACGCGATAGCGGGTATTCTGCAGCACCCACCCTTCCGGGGCAAACAATTCCTGCACATAGTATTCCCCGTGGGGAAATTCCCCGCTGAAGGTCAGCTCACCCTCCTCATCGGTGATGCCGGTAGCGATGAGCGTGTCCGCTTCAAGCGTTTCCGTGCCATAAGGAATGGGGTCACAGGTGAACAGCCCAAAGATAAAGCCCTCGCCCGGACAATTCTCCAGCACGGAAGTACACATGCCGTCCTCTCCCTGCTGCACAGACACGGTTTCCTTTTCTTTGGTGAGTGAAATGCGGGCTGGCATCAGCTCGTTGGGGACGGCAAGGCGTGACCGAACCCATTCGGTATCGTGATCCGCAGCAGAAAGGACAACCTCATAGCAGGTTTCATCCAGCACATATCCGTCAGGCGCGGAAACCTCGGTCACCACATAGCGCCCAAGCGGCAGCGGGTCTGTGGCGGAAAGGCCGTCTGCCGCCGTCGTGATCGTGGCGGCAAGCTCTCCGGCTTTGAACCAGACGGTTTGCTCCTTGCCCACGATGTCTTCGGCCGCGCGCACCTCATAGACAGCACCCGCCAGGAGGCCATCCGCAAACTGGGGCGTATGCACCGTATAGCCGAAGGCGTCCTCGTGTTCGCTGAATCCTGTGAGCACAGGCCCTTGCTTGTCGATCTCTATCGTGCCCCGGATGGGGGTGTTGGTCACATGAATCTCCTGCGCGATGGCCGCGTCCGCCGCTGCCGATGCGATCAGGGGAAGCGCGATGACCAGAAGCCACAGCAGGATGGCACAGACAGGCTTTCGTTTCCAATTCATCTGTTTACCTCGTTTCTCTCATTGGAATGATTGGAATGAAAAAAGGCAACGGAATGTTCCGCTGCCTTTTGAGCATCATTTTGCCTTGGGTCGGGCTTCCTCGCCGGTTTGTTCGGGAATGCGCACGATGACGGAGTAGCCACCGTCCAGATAATCGTCCGGCACAGCGGTTTCCATTACCTCATATTCGCCCCATGTCAGCCAGGGTGTCTGCGCGATTCCGTTTTCATCGGTCATGATCACGGCAACCACCTCGCCGTCCCCTTCACCGTTGTGGGAGGGCAGGCCCGAAATGCGCGTGACGGTGAATTGCGCGCCCGGCAGCCCTTTGGCAGTTTTGCTGTCCGTTTTGACGATGCGCAGGATGCCCTGAATCGGGCGGTTGGTCACGGTGCGGGAGACGATCTCGTCCATGCCCACGGTGATCTTCTCGCTCCAAAGCGTTTCCTCATAGCCCGTGGGCGCGGCATGCTCCATCACGATGTAGTCCGCGGGGAACAGATCGGGCGATTCCGCAATGCCCTGTTCATTCGTGATCATCCGCGCCACGCAGTCCGCGGCATTGCCCACTTCATCCACCGAATAGATGTCAAAACGGACGCCCGCAATGACATGCTGGTCCAGCTCATCCTGCTTGAGAATCCTGATCCGTCCGGGCGCGTCCTCATTGACGACCGTGTCCAGCAGTCCGATGGGGTTTTGATAGGTGCCGTCAACCGTCACCTCCCATGTTTGAGCAGACGGATGATAGCCATAGGGCGCGCTCAATTCCCGAATGGCGTACCGGCCATATGGAATCTGCTGAAACACAACGGAGCCATCCGCATCGGAAGTAGCCTCCTGCACCTTGGTGCCTTCGCTATCAAACAGGCCAAACACCGCGCCCGCAAGCGCTTCGCCGTTCTGCTTGGTTTTCCTCATCATGATCTTGTTCAGCTCGTCCCGAATCACGGTATCGCCGTGCACTTGTCCATCGGCGGTCACGGTGAAGGTCTTGATGGCGGTGTTCAGCGCGTACCCGGAAGGCGCATAGGTTTCCTTGAATGTGTAGGTGCCGGGCACGACGGGAATGTTGGGAATCTCGCCGTTTGCATCGGTGTATTCGCGGTAGATGATGTTGCCCTCCGCGTCGTAGACCTCGATGAGTGCGCCGGGCAGTTTTTCTGCGCCGGTGATATCCGTCTTGGTGAGGGTCACAGGCGTATAAATCAGGCGGTTGAGGATCGGCTGATCCAGATACACGGTGATGACGTTTTCACCGCTCGCCTTATGGTCCGGCGTCAGCGTGACGGGGTACGCTTGCGCACCCAGCAGCCAGCCGTCCGGCACGGACAGCTCCTTGATGTAGTAATCTCCATGCGGATACAGCCCGGAGAACGTGAGATTGCCCTGGCTGTCGGTTGCGCCGGTGGCCATCAGGGTGTTCGCGGGCAGCTTTTGGCTGTCGCCATACGTGATCACGTCACGGTTGAACAGGCCAAAGACAAAACCTTCGCCGGGAACCGTCTCCACGGTCTGGTGAATCATGCCATCCGCAGTTTCGATCAGCAGCAGGTTTTCCTTCTGCTTGCGCAGGGTAACACGCACCGGCAGATAGGTATTGCCGGCGGACACCTTGACCTCGACCAGTGCGGTCTGCTGATCCACAGCGGCCAGCGTGAAGGGATGCGGTGTGGCATCCAGCACGTAGCCATCCGGCGCAGAAATTTCCGTGAGGGAATACTTGCCCAATGGCAAAACCCTGGATTTGACCGAGCCGGTCTTGCTGGTGGTGAGCGTTTCAATTAGCTCATCCTTGCGGTAGAACACAGAGCCTTCCCTGCCCACGATGTCCTCGGCAGCGCGCAGTTCAAACACAGCCCCGGCCAGGTAGCCGTTTTGAAATACCGGGCGCATGACGGTGTTGCCATAGGCGTCCTGCTCATCCTCAAAGCGCACCAGCTGCATGCCTGTCTTTTCGAGCAGCACATCGCCGCGTACCGGCGTATTGGTGACGTTCAGCGTGACCGTTGCCGCGTCGCCGGTGGTCACAGCACGCGCCGTCATGGGCAGCATCAGAATGGCGATCAACCCAAAAAAGAGAATCGCGCACAGGCCCAGAAAGACAAACCTTTTGGTGAAGCAGATCATGGACGTCCCCCTCTCATTTGATCCATGCGTTTGCCGTATAACCGGCATCCAGATACCCATCTGGCACGCCCGTTTCCGTGATCTTGTACTCGCCCCAGGGGAGCAGGCCCGTTTCCGCGATGCCCTGCGCATTGGTTGTCAGGGTGGCAACCACCTTGCCGATATCCGCCGCGTGATCCGAAGCCGGCCCGGACAGGCGGGTTACGGTAAAGACCGCTCCGGCCAGCGGTTTGCCTGTGAGGCTGTCTGTCTTGACGATGCGGATGCGCCCCATGATGCGGTCATTGACAAACGCTGCATCTGCCGTCATTCCGGCCACCACGCTGACGCTGCCCGAGGAAGAAGCCGACAGGGCATACCCTTGCGGCGCGGTCTTTTCCCTGACGGTGTACATGCCGGGCGTCAGATCGGGAAAGAGAGCTACGCCGTCCGCTCCGGTGGTCTTTGTGGCCAAAACAGAACCGGAGCTGCCGAGCAGTTCAAAGACAGCGCCCTGCAGGAGCAAGCCGTCGCTGGACTTCTTGGTCACCCGGATTTCTCCGGTCTTGAGCTCAAAGGTGACGCTTGCGGTTTGCAACGCATAGGGCGCGCCGTACAGCGGAACCATGACCTTCTGGATGGAAACGCTGGGAATGCCGACGAGGAAGTTGGCTTCCTCCTCATCCGAAGAGATGGATTCCATGGAAATGGCAAACCGGTTGAGGGAAGACGTGACCTGAATGGTATCGCCGCTCCTCAAATAGTAGTAATTGCTGTCTGCACCCGCGCTGTTGCCCGTCAGCGTTCCCACGGATTTGGGGATGCGGATCAGGTCAGCGTCTGTGGTGAGCGTGACGGTGCCGATGTACTGGGAGCCGGACACGCTCAGGCTCTGGTTGGATGCCGTGATCTTGCCGGTGATGGACGCGCGGGCGATGCCGTTTTCTGCAAGCCATCTGGCATAGGCGAGATACACCGCCGGAGCGCCACCCGAAAAAGCGTAGAAGTTGTCCATATCCCAATAGCTCCTGACGTACTGCGCGCCTTCCAGTTGCTTGATGACCTCCCGCATGGCGAACTGCCCGGCAACGCGGCTCCAAACCTCGTTGTTGGAATCGCTGCGATTGAGCGCCATGAAAGGATAGGTGTGGCGCAGCACCCAGGCCAGCGCGTGCATGGTCCTGGCCGAGAAACGCACGCCCGAAACACCGCCGCCACCCGGGTTATTCACAAAGTAGTCCATATCCACCAGCACATAGGGACCTTTGGCGGTCTGGCTGGAGCCGGAGCCTTCACCGGGGCCGGAGAGATTGTGTTCCAGGCAGTAGACGGTGAAACCCTCCAGGTAGTGAGGCGTCGCGTAGATCGTCCCATGGGACGGGGACTTTGCGATCTGTGGATAGGCGCTGTCCTTGCCCGAACTGCCATAGAGCGAGGATTGCCCGGCATAGAAGCCGCCCACGCTGCCATTGATGTTCTTAAGCGAGAAGCCGTTCATCGGGGTGGACGTCAGGGATACGCTCATGGACTGCATCTGCCGCATGTCATCCTGGGAATAGGCGAAATCCGTGACCGTGCAGGCGTCCCCGTCAGAAGGGCCGGTTTCCGCAGCCATCACAAAGCAGGTCGCGTAATCCGTCCACTTCATGGTGCCGTCGGCAAAATCGTCGCCATAGAGGAAACGAACCTCATACCAGCCGTTACCGCGCTCATCCAGTTCGGCAGAGAGGACCTGCACGATCGCATCCCGCACAAACTGTCCCAGGTAACCGGCGCAGACGTTGCTTTCCACCGCATAGGCGTCAATCCCGTCAAAAACGCGCGTATTGGTGGTCACGCTGACATGGTCACCGGGCACAGCAAGTGCCAGCTCATCCGCGTTTTTATCGGGTGGAAGAAGTTCTGTCATGCCCAAATCCGGAAGCGGTTGGGCTGCATCGCCGGATTCATCCTGCTCAGGCTGAAGCTCGGCATCATCATTCGGCGTTTCCGTAACCGGCTGCTGTTCGTCAGGCACAGTATCCTCCTGTGTATCCGCAGGTTCAGATTCCGCCCCCTCTATCGGCTGTGCGCCTCTGACGATGAACAAGGTCATCATGCCGATATCCGTCATGCCCTCGCCTGCGGGGACGTCCTGGATTTGGACAATCTCCTCATCCAGCAGAAAATGCGTATCCAGGTCACCCGCCTGCACATAGCCGCAGACCACTTCACCGGCATCGTTCAAAAACCAGATTTTAACCGAAGCGGGTTCCATGAATTCCGTGGCCAGAACCCATACGATATCGTCCATGGGGGTGTAGAGCAAATCGTCCTCGGCCATCGTCGGGTTGCTGTACACGCAGGTCTGACGGACGGTAGCGGCGTACACATACCCCCGCTCAAGGATTACCGTCTGGATGGGAAGCGGATTGCCGCTGTCCATTTCCCCGTCAGTTTCAGTCATCCCGCTTCCATCCGCATCCTCGATGGATGGCTCGTCGGGAAGCGCTTCCTGTGCGGTATTGTCCTGCGAAGTATCGGCAGGCACATTGTCCGGCGTCTCTTCTGTGGATTCCTCCTGACCAGCAGAGGGGGTATCCGCAAGCTCGGTGTCGCTGCCAGGCGCATTGGGCATTTCCGAGGGCTCCGTGCCGGGAACCCCGCTTTCTTCTTCGGGTTCAGGCGTAGCGGAAGGAAGCGTCGTGTCCGGCAATGCTTCACCGGATGTGGCGATCAGATCAGTAGGCGTAGCGGTTTCTGCCCACGCACTCCCAGGCATACAGCCGAGGGCCATGCTCATCGCCAGCAGAAACGCCGCCAGGCGTTTGATTCTCTGTTTCAACTGCATAGAGTTCCTCCTTCATGAAGTCAATATGGTTCCTGAACGGCCATGACGATCAGCCTCCCGCTGGCCCCTCCATAGCTGCGGTCACAGGTGATCAGCGTCAGGAGTTGGTCATCTGCTTCAACCTCCACGCCCGTGCTGTACAGCGCTTTTTCCCGGGCGCGATTCACAAACCCCAGAAATGCCTGGCTGCTGTGAAAGGTTGCCGTTGACGGGTCCCACTCGCTGACTTTCATGTTCAGCACGGCGAAGATTCGATAGCTGCGCCTGCCGAAAAAGCCGTCCAGCGTCACGGTGCTGTGCTCCGCGTAATAGGCCGCATCCTTGTACTCGATCAGGGAGCTGAACATCGCGTTGCTCTGGCTCAGGTGATGGCCATATATCGCAATGTTTTGGCTGGGCTTTTCATAGTCGGATGAGGTCAGGGAGAACAGGCACCCCAGCTTGCTCTTTTTTCCCGTAAACAGGTGATTGAGGTAATACGCCGTGTCATCCGAGCGCACGACCGGATAGCTGACCGCAGTCCCCGGGATCGTAAGCCAGGCGGCAAAGTCTTCATTTTGCGCCCGACAGGCGGAAAGATCCAGGCCGGAGGTCTGCAAAGCACCAGCGAAGGGAGATGAAGTCGCGCACGGTGACACGCTGGGGGTATCCCCGGCCTGCAAAAGTGGAACGAAACTCCCGGATGGCGTGCCAGTTGGCAGCGGCGTATCCGGAAGGGGCGATGCCAGTGATGCGTCTGTCATTTTTACATCGGTCACAGGCGTCAGCGGAACCGCCGTTGGACTTGGCGACGGCAAACGGTAATGCCGCGCCATCTCCACATATTCATTCTCGTCGATTCGGTAGGCCGCAAGCTCTGCTGCCACGGGCAGCAGCAACAGCGCCACGCCGGCGGCAAACGCCGTAAGCAGTGCAAAGGAAGCGGCCTTCGTGTGTTTGTTCAAGCAATCCCTCCAATGAAAAAAGCACACTCTCTTCCTCAAGTGTGCTTATCGTTCCTGTGATCTTTGGCGGCTCCTGAGCCAGTTGTCCAGCAGTTTAAGAATGACCTTCTCCATCTGTTTGGCTGTGTAGGATTTGGGAAAGTACTTTTTCAGCGTATCGTGACTGAGCGTCACGGAATTGTACAGGGGTTTTTTCTCTTCTGACAGGATATCCATCACGCCCTGTTCCGACAGCGTGCCTTCTTTGCTCTCCTTTTTCATCCGCTGCGCTTGCGAAAGCGAGGGCGTTTGCTGCGTGACCTCCAGCGCAGTTTGCAGCCATTTCTGTTCTTCCGGCTTGAGGTATGACAACTCAACAGCCGGTGTAAAGGCCAGTTCGCCGCTATCCACTTTATCACGCAGAGGTTGTTCAAGGCTGTTTAGTCGAATAAGGCGTTGAATTTGAGGTCGACTGTCAGGAGAATGCTCGGCGAGGATTTCAACGCTTGTCTTACCCTGAAAATTCTGCTCAAGTTGAGCAGAATTTTCCTTAGAGGGCCTTCCTGCCTTTCGGCGTATGGCTTCCAGCTTCATCTGATAGGCTTTGGCCCGTTCGCTGGGCAGGATGTTTTCCCTCTGAAGATTGCTGTCCACCATGATGATGACCGCTTCATCGTCGTCCAGATCTCTGACAATGACCGGCATCGTATCCAGCCCCGCCAGCTCACAGGCGCGTTTTCGTCTGTGCCCGGCTATGATTTCATATCCCCCTTCCTCCAGAGGCCGGGCAATCGCCGGTACGAGCACGCCATATTCCTTGATGCTTTCCACGGTTTCCATCATGCGGTCATCATCCACCACGCGAAAGGGATGGTCCTTAAAGGGATACAGCTCGGGCAACGGGATCTGCTGAATCTGTTCCCGCGCACGGGCTTCCCGGATCTCCTCAGTGGAAAAGAGGTCATCGTAGGAGGTCAAGCTGATGTTTCTGCCGCTGCTTTTCAAGCTGCAACACCTCCTTTGTCAGCGCGTGGTAGGCGCTGGCGACCTTGCCGCCCGGATCGTGCTCAAAGATGCTCTTGCCTTCGGCGCTGATCTCCGCGGCACGGACCGAACGCGGAATCTCCACATGAAACACGTTGATTTTGGCCCCGTAGGTATGGCGCAGGAGCGCCGAGATTTCCCGGCTGTTGTGTGTCCGGCTGTCCACCATGGTCAGCAGAACGCCGTCGATGCGCAGCTTCGGATTGATGTTGCGTTTCACGCGGGCAACAGTCGAGAGAAGCTGTTCAACGCCTTTTGCCGAAAGGTACTGCGCCTGCACAGGGATGAGAATACGGTCAGCAGCAGCCAGTGCGTTGATGGTCAGCATTCCTAGCGACGGGCTGCAATCCAGCAGGATGTAATCATAGTCCTTTCTGTAGTTTGCGATGAGCTGCTTGAGCGTGATCTCCCTGCTCATGGCATTGACGAGGGATACTTCCATCCCGGCAAGGGCGATGTTTGCAGGCAGCAGATCCACGCCCTCCGTGTGATGAAGCACCCCCTCTCCCGGATCAATAGGGGCATCGCTCAGCACTTTTCCCATGAGATCTGCCAGTGTCACCGGAAGTGTATCCGGCTGCGGATAGCCCAGACTGATGGTCAGGCTTCCCTGCGGGTCGCAGTCAATCAACATCACCTTCTTTCCTTCGCGGGCCAGATCAATGCCAAGATTGGCACAGGTCGTCGTCTTGCCCGTTCCACCCTTTTGGTTGACGATTCCGATAATAGATGCATTACTCATGATCCACCTCCTTTTCGGGGCAAAGAAAGAGCGCCAACGGAATCTCCGCTGGCGCTCTAAAGCCTTTTCTTGACAGTACCATTATATCACAAAATACCTGACATTCATTGGAAACTTGTTCAACTTCGTTGGAAACTTTTCAGCGGTATTGGAAACGGTTTTGTCAAGAAAAATTTCTCATGGAGTAAGAAGCGTTTCAAGTTCAGTGAGCGCTCGATTACATCTTTTGTACAAACACGCTAACGTAACATGCTCTCGCTTGGCAACGGATTCGACAGTCTGGTTCAAAAGGTAAAGCTCAGTGAGCAATTTCACATGGCTTGGATTTTCCATTGATGCCAGAACCGAAAGAATATCATTGACTACCTGTTCATATTCAACAGACAATTTCCTTACTTCTTCTTTTGCTTCCATATACCGGATAATAGCGTTTTCGTTTGCGGTCACATTTCGAGAATGAGAGACACTATCCTTTTGAAGTTTTGCAGTTATACGTTCGGTCATACTCCTATACAGCTCAACCTTCTGTAATGCTGCATCAGTTTTCTGTTCAATCTTCCTTGCTCGCAGAAGAAAAGCTTTTCCCCGTCTCAAAATGATTCACTCTCCAATCTTCGAAGCAATATGCTCCCGTCAACACCTGAATAAAGCAGAAATTCATCCGACCGGAAAAATGACCGAATATCCAAGAGCCAGATGCAATAGTGTGCAATTCGGTTATCCAAATATGCCATTTCATCCTCACTCATTCTTTTCCCGGATCTTCTTTGCTGCCGCAACCATTTTAGCATTCTGGAGATGCTTCGATAGTCGTTGACTGCTTGAATAACAACTGCGTTTGCAAGTGCCTGCCAGGGATTCATGTCCCCTGTAATACAGTGTAATGAAATATCTATCTTATGCATCACAGGGCCTCCTCCTTGGTTGGTCCTTCAAGGGCATGCTTCGGATTACCAATTTTGACGCTGGAAACAACCAGAGTGCTTTGTTCTGCCAGTGGGCGCTGCTGTTTGCCGCAATGCCGCAGATTCATGCTGCTTTCAGGGATGACACATTTCCCATCTTTTCTCTCCATCTGTCTGGCTTTTCGGCGAGCAAGTTTCTCTTTATACATGATGTGCGCCAGTGCCGCTCCAGCCGTCGGGTCTGCATATTTTTCGCTGTTCCGATACAAAATCTGCCCTCCTTGAGTTCATCTTTTGCTTTCGATTATGTCAAACATATTTGAATCCCCCAGGCACTTCTATGCCTTCCATCAAAGAGCATTCCTCCAACATAACCTGATCAAGTTTCTCGCTCCATGCATGCTGAGGTGGTAGTCCTTTGACATCTGACATCGTTCTGCTGCGCTTATCGAAGTAAAGCACGATCATTTCATCCACCACACCCAAGTCACGATTTTTCATGATCTCGATAGTATTGCCGGCACCTGGTGGTATTTCCAGTTTTGGATACACAGTTTTATAGCGCCCCATAAAATCCACATTGACCCGATGGACCATAAAGACGTTGTCAGCTACGTTCGTGATGTCCCCCGTACCACTGATGTCTCCTTTGCGAGGAAACGCCTCTGTTTTGCGTGGGTGGCAAATGAAATGAACATGAATATTAAGCTCCTTGGCTATGGCTGAAAACCGCTTGACGATCCGCGTTTGCATGTCATACTTATCCAACATACTAACATGGGGAATATCAAGCGCCATCATGTTGTCAATGATTGCAACAGCGGCATTGTTTTGCTTGATCCAGTTATAGAGGGTATGAAGCACGACTTCCCAATCAGTTCCGAAGTCGTTGTCGTAAATAGATAGCCTGCCAGCCAGCATAGCGTCCAGTTTTTGCTCAATGCCCGGTTTCTGACAATAATGGTTGCTATTCAGCTTATCCAATTCTACGTTTTCTGGCCCAGCAGCTTGGCGAAGAACACAGTCACGTACACGAGAAGCCGTCATCTCGCCAGAAAACACAGCTACTTTGTAGCCCTCTGTAATCGCTGCAAGCCCCAGCTGATTGACAAGCGTTGATTTACCTGATGCGTTGCTACCGCTCCAAACAGACAATTCGCCTTTATTGAAACCGCCAATTTTGGCATCCAGTTTGCGCAATCGGGAACGAATGACCTCAATTTTGCTGCGATCATAGTTTGGGATTGATGCAAAATCTAACATTCTGGACTGTTTGGGACGGTTGTCTGAGGGAAGGATTTTGCCATCTTTTCCCGATGGGGAGTTCCGCGAAATTGAGATGTTTTGAACCGGACGAATAGCATAGGGACTATTGGCATAGGCAGCTGGATCAATCTTCTCTCGGAATTCATGCCAGTGATAGCTGGAACAACTGTTGTGGAAACAGTGAAACCCCAAACAGCCATTGTTAAATGCAAAGACCGCTGCATCACCATTACGATGGGAACTGTCAAACGGGCATTCCTCAAGCTGGTACTTGGTTCCGGAGCCAATGGTGATTTTCTTTATGACACGCAAGGAGTGATCTTCTAAAAATTGCTCCAGATCAAACGTCGCACTGTTATGTTGTCGTGTTTTTTTCATCTCCGACATCATATTTCGCCGAATGTCGGCAACATTTTGTACCAGCTCCATGGAGCTTTCCTCGATGGGCTCTGGAAAGCGGATGATCCGGCTGACTCGATATGGACGCTCGGTCGTATTGGCTCCTTTGCGGGCCATTGTTCCATACAATTTGGTGATGCGAGCTGGGTTGGAAACAGAAGTATCAATCTTGACCGCATCCGTGCTGAACCACATGTCTAGTACAGACAGAAAATCTGCAATCGTCTGCCTCTCCTCGGTAGCCGCATGAATCTTAAACAAAAGATGATACCCGTTACCGCTGTCTGCAACAACCGGCTCCTTAAATCCCATTGCCATGAGTTTCATCATAACCGCGCCTGCGATTTTTCGCGCGGCTTCTTTTTCCGGCACAGAGGCATTAACGCCGCCGGGTCTCACCGGATCTGCGTCAATGAGAATCCACTGATAACCGCCAATGTCGTTGTCACTGGTTGTTTCCCTTGGGTGTTCAATCAACCGCTCATGCTGAACTCTGGCATAACAGGCGGGCTGTACCACGTTCAATGTCTGATAGAACGTTCTATTGGGATATTTTGCGAGTTCTGTTGCGATAGCAGGACTGCTTGCCTTGAAATAACCGCTTATGATTGGTTTTGGATCAATGCTGCGAATCTCAACGATGTCATCAGGGCCATGCAACAATGTCAACCATTTCATCGTGAAGTCCATTTGATGACCTCCTGGTGTTCTGCCGGTTTTACAAAATCCCTCCAGGTTTCCTTCTGAAGCCATGTAACGATGCCTGGAATAAACTGACCATCATCCATTCGCCATGACATGGATTGTTTCGCTGTGTTTAACGCTGCCATAATTGCTTCTTGTGTCGCTCCATGGCTTATTGCTGCATCATATAGCTGTTCAGCCTCTGCACGCCGGGTACGACGTTCCTCGGGATACGCCAACCAGAGCTCACCGAAGCCGTCAGCGTAAATTGGAGAATGAATATATTCTTTTTTATTTCCTCCTATGTTAGGTCTGTGTTTCATACCGACAGAGGTCGTCCTTTCGAACCAATATGGTCTGCTTTCCGTTCCATGCATGTACTCATTTTCTGACCTTGGCGGACTGTTTCTGCATGTGGCCTTGGTCTGAATTTCATTCCATTTGATGATTCGAACCAGCGTCCCACTACGGCCCTTCTTGAGGCTCACATATTCCGCTTGCTCCAGCCGTGTAAATTTCCTGATTAGTTTGTCCCTGGACCAGCAAAGCTCTTCTGCTGCATGGCGGAATGACATCGGAAATTCTCCTGGCCGGATCTGGACTCCATGCCAAACATATAAATTTCGGCTGGCTTTATGCAAGCAGTAATGATATAGCTTGAATAGACCATCGTCTGACCAAATGGGACTTTCTCTCAGAGACAAACGTGTATTGATACCTTGTTCGTTTTCATACAACATGGTTTACTCCTTGAGTCGAAGAAGGCATGGCAGCAGGTCAAAGCCTGCTGCCAGCATATTTTTATCTGCCGCTCCATCCCGGCAAGAATCCCAATTAAGCAAGTGAGCTTAAAACGAAATGCGCCTTCTGCCCACAGATTTGGTCTTGAAGAAAATGGTCGCTGCATTTCTTTGTGCGGCTACTTTCGCCATCATCTTGGCCGTATCCGCAGTGTATTTCATGCCGGTCATCTGCTGCTTCATTCTTTTAACATTTCTCATCATCGCAGGCATTCATTTACCCTCCATTTCGCGTTTGGTGCTGCCACTATACTTGGACTGTGATCAAAAGAAAAATTGCGCGTGGTTATGAAAGTGTGTCAGCATGATGTGAAGACGTTTATTGACACATGCATGAGAAATCCCGATGCGCCGGGCTATTTCTCTACATGAGTATTGTTGGATATAGTGCATCTTCAAAATGGTTGAGCCATCTTTTACAAGCTTGTCTGCGCAATCGCAAACTGCCGCAGACGTTTCTTTTAGGATAAACTGTGATTCGGGATCATTCTTACCCGTAAATGCAAACACTTCTTGGATAGAATCCAGGCTCTCAAATATTCCCTTAGCTCCCCAAGGGCACTTCTGGCAGTCCCCCTGGCATTTTGAATACCGATTTTGTGCACACCGCTTCTCGCGTCGGGCCAGACGACGTATTCTGCCGTTCTCGAGACGAATCGCCTCATATACGTCTCGTGCAACGGTAATGGGCTTTCCATCGACCATCACAAAATTCTTTGTCGCGCATTCCTTGGTTTTCACAATCAAAGCCCTCCTTTCAGGCCGAATGGAGGGATGATCCGCAAACACCGTCAGCATGAGCTAAACAGCCGTTTGAAGACGATATCTCCACTCGGCCTCAGCTGCACTTCCGATGCCAGCTGCGTCGTATGTAACTTCTTAAGATGCTTTGTACGGAAGCGGCTTTGATCAGAAACCATCACGAAGCATCTCAGTATTCAGGTTTTTCCTGAACGCATGGATACTGTAACAGATCCACTCTAAAAACCGAATTCAGGTTCTGAAATCGTAAAATCTCAAAATAAAAGGCTGTTCTGCTCCAAACGATGTTTCGTTTGGGCAAACACGCCCTTATTTCTTGACTTTCTTCAATCCCCAAATTTCCGATTTTGAAATTAAAAATTTATTTTGAATCAAAAAAACCGCCGGCTGGCGGTTTGACTACCTATCAAAGAGCGTCTTATGCGACTCCGTGATTTCGTAAATATCATCCATGAACATGCAATCGATAATGCACTGATACCGATAATACTTAACCATAACTGCGCGTGTAAAACCAATCATATCTAAAAACAAAGCCGAAAGAGGCGGTGGTAGTTGAAGCCCCACAACCAGTCTGGTGGCTTCCTGGATAGAATATTTGAAGTCATCATCCTTGCACATTCTGCTGATTGTTGCAGGGCTTAACCCTGAATTCAACGCAAGCTCCTTCTGTGTTCCCACACGATCAGCAATCAGCTTTTTTAATGCCGTAGTAGGACGCCGCGGAAACTCGTCCAGGTATTCCATGTTCTTGTCCATAAGGTCTTCCACGGTCATCCCTGTGATTTCCATGGTGTGAATCATCATATAGACTTCATTGTAATCCGTATCAGAATGCAGTTCCCCAATCTGATAGCCGGCGTTTGCTAAAATATGGTATACCTTGTGAAACCGCAAGCAGCACTCATCCACATGGGCAAGTGCCCAAGCTGTCAGAGCCAGGCTTTTTCCGGCCTTTCTGACGAACTGCGGAAGATTACAACATACATGACCATCAGCATAAATGTATTGATGGGTATTGATCAGGTCGCGGAATCCTGGCTCTTGTTCATACATCTCCGTAAACTGACCACGGCTAATTACAAAGGTGTCATTTGAACCAAGATTGTCCGGGTTGAAGGCAAATGGCTGAATATACTTTCCATCCACGAAATTGAACGCACCTTTAGCCCCTGCAGAACCCAGCGTAATCAATCTTGTTTTGATAACCGACTTTGGTTTCTGCTTTTCAGCGGAAATGCGGTGAATCACGGAAGAAATCTTTTGCCCTAGATTATCCTGCGAATTTGCAACTTCTCTCCAGTAACGATGAACCAGCGGAGTAATCACAGGTCGCGGAAACATTGCTGCAATTCCAACAAAGCTCGCCTGACGTTCTACCCAACGAATATCCTTTTCAGCAGGTTTCGATGCTTTATCTGTCTCAGTGTACTCAAGTAAACGAAGATCTGCGGCATGCAGCTGCTGGAGTTCAAAAAACATGGCATGCCATTCATAATGACCACATTCATGATAGATTTCTCGTTCCAGATCTCCTTGATGCAGTCGGTTTTCATTGACGACAATCGTGTTGGCAGGAATGGCCAACTCCTGAAAGGGCTCATCATCTGTTCCAGTCCCTGTTGCCCCGGAAGCTACCACGCGCGTATATCCGTCTTTGAAATACAAAATTGCTGCTGTATGATGATTCCGATACAAGGATACATGCATAATCTTTAACCCCATTGCTTGCGCTAGTGCGATAGCACCATTTTCCTGATAGGTTAAAGCTGCTTGTTCGCCTTTATATTTACGGAGCATCTGCAATACCATAACTTCCATCTCGTCATAAGTAAGCACCGGAACCAGATACTTGGACAGTTTTGGTAGATTGCGCTCAGGCAAGCAGAAGGTACTTAATTCTCGAATTCCTTGATGGAGCGTAATGCCTCCATTCAATGTGAATTCTGCGGAAAAGTTGATATAGCGAACATAATACCGAGGGATGTTGCCTTTGTGGGACACGCCGATTTTAATACGCATACGAATATCGGCAAGGAGCCTAGTTCGACCCTTTCTCCATAGGTCGGTGCGAATTATCTTACTTTCATTACGGTCAAGAACAAAGTTTCCACCTTTTGCATCAATTTCGAGATTCTCTACAAGCTGGAGCTGAATTGCAGCGCTGACTTCATCTAGCAGTTCATCAACATAATGATTGCTGATATAGTCCTGCATACTCTGTAGAACGGGTGCTACATCAGAATTCTTTCCTGCATTTTTCAAGTCTTTGCGCCTCCTTGTCGGTTTACATTTTCCGGATTTATCTGTGAAATTGGTAAATTCCTAGAGCAAAACCACCTGATCAGAAACTGGATTTTCCAGATCATCCATTCGTCAAACAAATTATAGTTCACAGATAATATACTATCAATAGTCTATTTGCACACTGGCCGATTTTTTATACAGTATATTATATACTATTGACAAGCGATAAAAAAGAGCGTATCATATTCACAGTTAATGTATATTGGGGTGTGAGAATATGGGACGCAAAAAATTTGAACCCGGCAAGAATGGAGAGTCCAAAGCTGTTAATCTTGTTTCACCAACAAATGGTGTTTGCTCGAATAAGCTATTTTACGCAAACCGGTTGAAAGAATTTCGGTCTATTGCCCATGTGACCCAAGCAGACCTTGCTTCCAGGCTAGGACTTTCCGTCTCGGCCGTAGCGAATTGGGAAAGTGGGCGAACAAGGCCGGATGTGTCCAATATACCTGCGCTTTGCAATACACTGGGGATTTCCATTGCTGAATTCTTCTCCAACAGTCTGAATGCCGAAGAGGATGAGCGCAAATTGCTTTTCCGCTACCGTCAGCTTAATAAACCACATCAGATGGTTTTGCTAAGCATGGCTGAACAGCTGCTCAACGCAGAAGAACAGGCGGCAACTTCTGAATATCCCGAATTAGAGGAACTACTTTTGGCTGATGATCAGGTTGCTGCAGGGGCTAACTATTACGATTTTTCAGCGTGCTGTAAACCCTGTTATGTGCATTCCTCACCCGTGGTTCGCAGGGCAGATTATATTTTCAAGGTCAGCGGAGATAGCATGGAGCCTAGCTATCCTGATGGGTGCTACGTACTGGTTAAAAAAGACGCTACAGCACTGCGATATGGGGATGTCGGCATATTTCAGGCAGATGGGAGCCTGTATATCAAAGAATACCGTAAGGATGGGCTGCATTCTATCAATCCCGCATATGAAGTGATGCGCAAGGAGCACTATGGATTTATCAAATCCATAGGTCGTGTTATTGGCATTCTGGATCTGGACGACTTTGCCACGGAAAGCGAAATTGCCTGCTTTAAGCAGCACAACTGATGAAAATTGATCATGTACCCGCGCAGATGAGTAGAACGGCACTATACGATGATCTTGATGAGGTGAGAACGATGGCAGAGAATAAAAGCAGAACATTGGATCGTCCGCTCTTTATTCTCCAATATCTGATCCGCAATACTGATGACGATCATAAGGTATCGCTAAATCATTTAATATCTGTTTGCAGATCAAGCGGTCACGGCGGAAACCGCCACACAATCAGCAATGATATTGATATTCTCTGCCATTATGGTTTTGACATCATCTGCTCCAAAGAAGGAAATAAAAACACGTATAGCTATGGCTGCCGGCAGTTTGACACAGCAGAGTTACGAATGCTCATGGATGCAGTTGGTTCTTCCGCGTCGCTACCGCATCAAAAGGCTGAGAAGCTAGTAAGAAAAATTGCAAGTATCTCAGGAAATCACGAAGCAGAAAAGCTATGTTCAACGGTCTATGTGCCCAGGTCGCCACGAACCGGCAATCAATATGTGTTTCTAACGATTGATGTTATCCATCAGGCGATCAACGCAGGAAAGAAAATCAGGTTTCAATCGGTTACGCTTTCTGGTAACCGCGAGCGTGTTCCTCAAAATGGCGGTGCATATCTTTCTCTTTCGCCGTATACAACCGCATGGCTCAACGATCTGTACTACGTTATCGGTTGGGAAGATATATCTTGTAAACTCAGATCTTTTCGGGTAGACCTGATGGGAATTCCACAGTTAACAGATGAACCAGCCGTTTCAAGCCCTAAGGATTTCAACCCCGACTATTACATTCACACACTAACAACGTTGTGCGATGAAGGTAAGGAGCTGGATATAACGCTTCAGTGTGACGATTCCATGATGGGGAATATGGTAGATAGATTTGGCGATAAGTTTCCATTTGAGCGAGCTGGTAATCATCATTTCCGTGCAACTGTACACGTTAATACGGGTAATGCATTTTGGGGATGGTTGTTTGGATTTGGACAAAAAATAAAGATTATTGGACCGGATTGGGCAAAAAGGCAATATGCTGAACGTTTGCAGGCTGCATTGTGTCAGTAAAATAATGCGGCAGCCTGCAAAGCAATAAGAATGGAGAACAGTATATGAAAAATCATCTACGAGAAAACGGCCAACTTTTGCAAACAAACAAAAAATATAGCGCCTTAAAGCAAAAGCAGAAGGAACAAATCAATCAATGGCTAAGGGCTGAAACCGAAGCATACTACCTTCTGCATCAGCGATATCCTGTTGGCCGTCAATCCGAGGACGTTGTTGATAATGTGTACACCCTCATTGAAAGAGCGGGAATCTGGATTCCATATGGAGAGGTTTATGCGCATTATATCAGTATAAAGGCGCACTTGATTAACCGTCTCAAGATTAAGACGGAAGCTCAAGCGAACGCGTAAACGCGATAATAAAGTCTCGCCGGTAGAAAATATACAGGAATCAATTCATCTCAGCTTGCTCTTCATTTCCGGGAATATCCCGGATTTTTTATTTTCCTATCTCGTAAGTTTCATCTGCTGATGCAAGGAGATTCCTTCAAAATTTTTTCAAAGCGGCAATATTGGTTTCCATTTTGCCGTTTTCAAGACTTTTTATAGTGAGGGGAAAAATTCCCCAATCAAGCGAAAAGGAGAACAAACATGTTGCGGATGAATGATCAGATTTCAGCTCTTCCAAATGAGGAAAAAGCTTCTGCCTCCCGTCAAGAATGCGGTTGCTATACTGTCGACGACTTGACGCAAATTCTCGGCGTGGGCCATAAGGCCATTTATGCTCTGATCCACAAAAAAGCATTTCCGGCCATCCGGATTAGCAGCATTGGTTATCGTATTCCCAAAGACACGTTCAACGCTTGGATGCATCAGCAATAAAATCTTTAACCTGCAAAGTCCGCCGGTGACAGCCTCAAACTTTTGTGAGCGTTGTGCTATCATTTTTATTAGCATCCCGAAAGGAGTTGATGCACCATGACAGGCAAACGAGAGGCCACGACCATGTCCGTCCGTGAGATGCGAGAAATCCTGGGGATTAAGAAAACGGATAGCTATTGGCTGATCAAAAAACATTATTTTGATACCGTAAAAATAGCTGGCCGTATGCGCATCGTGAAAAAAAGTTTTGAGTCGTGGTACGCAAATCAAATCCATTATAGGAAAGTCCAAGGAGAGGAACCTGGCACAAAACTGCGGGCTGAATCTTATTCCGCACGGGAAATCGGTGAAATGCTGGGAATCACAACCTCAAGCGTCTATGACCTGATTCAACATGCCAAGTTGAAAACCGTGTCGATCAACTATCAGCTACGTGTGCCGCGAACAGTCTTTGAGGCTTGGTATGGAAGTCAAAACCATTATCGTAACGCTCAGGATCGGGAACGCGACCGTATGATTGAAGAAGCCTCTATGACGGTCCCGGAAATGGGCCGGTTGCTGGGCATAGATCGCCGAGCGGCATGGAAACTGCACACAAAAGCAAAGGCAGCACTTGTGACCATTCGTGTAGCAGGTAAGCCTCGTATCACAAAAGAGAGCTTTGAACAATGGTATCAGAATCAATCAGAGTATGTAAAAGTCTCAGCACTTTCAAAGTCATCTGGTCAAGAAAATACGCCCAATAAAGATGTGGCAGAGAAATCATTCTTCCCGCTTAAAGAAGCAGCTTTTCTGCTGAAAACAGATGACCGTGACCTATACAGGAGAATTCAGCGCCATGAAATACAAGGGAAGAAAATCGGCAAGCAGTGGTATATCCGGGCAGAAGAGCTTCAGGATTTGCAAAAACAGCTTCATGGGGATTAAACGGGAGGGATAATGAAAATGGCTTCTATCATTTCTCGAAACAATCGCTTCTATGTAATCTATTCCTATATGGATGAGCAGGGAAAACGCAAGCAAAAATGGGAAACTTTCAAAACGCTTCCCGAAGCCAAAGAACGCAAGACGCAAATCGAATATAGCCAGCAACTGGGAACATTCACCATACCAAGCTGCACAACCTTATCTGACCTTCTTTCCGAATTTGTTTCACTCTACGGTAAAGCCAAATGGTCCATCTCCGCTTACTCAAGCAATACGTCCCTGATCAAGCGCTATATTGAGCCGTACCTGGGAAATATCAAGCTCAAAGAAATCACGGCGCGGTCCCTGGAAAAATACTATCAGACACTTCTGAAGGCTCCTGCAACCCGGAGAATGACGGACAGAAAAAATAAAAAACTCACGACAACCGTGACACCATCTACTATACGCAAGGTACATAACTTGCTTAGAAGCGCGTTTAATCAAGCAGAAAAATGGGACCTGATTGAAAAAAACCCTGCACGCTATGCAACGATTCCCAAGCAGGAAGCGAAACCGAGGGAAATATGGGATGCGCCTACACTTTTCAAGGCGATTGAGTGCTGTGAAGATCAACGCCTGAAATTGTGCCTGAATCTCGCCTTTGCCTGTTCACTTCGAATCGGGGAGTTGCTTGGGCTGACATGGGATTGCGTTGACATCTCGGAAGAAAGCATCCTGGCCGGAAACGCTTCCATCTTTATCAACAAAGAATTGCAGCGTGTCAGTAAAAGCGTAATGAATGCGCTAGATGCAAAGGATATTCTCGTCACCTTTCCTGAACAAGGCAGCAGAAACAAAACCGTCCTGGTTCTAAAAAAGCCCAAGACGCTTTCCAGCACACGTAAGGTTTTTTTACCCAAATCCGTTGCAGAAATGCTCGTCGCTTGGAAGATGGAGCAAGATTCACTTATCGATGCATTGGGCAGTGAGTATTTGGATTACCAACTCGTCATTGCAGGCTCTTATGGATTTCCTATAGAAGCATCCCGAATCAGAAAATTGATGAAGGATCTGATTAAGGATAACGACTTGCCGCCAGTGGTGTTCCACAGTCTCAGGCACTCCAGCATAACCTACAAGCTCAAGCTCAATGGTGGAGACATCAAAGCTGTTCAGGGTGATTCGGGACACTCGCAGGCTCAAATGGTTACAGATCAATACTCACATATTCTGGATGAAAATCGCAAGCAGAACGCCGAACTACTCGAAAGGGCTTTTTATCGCGGGAAGGGCGCAGGAAAGATTACGGAAAAACAGCAAGAGACAGCTCGGCCCTATCAATCGCCTTCCTCATCAGAAGATGATGTAGCACAGGCCATGAAAGTTCTCAGCAACCCGGAAATGGTGAAGCTCCTGAAACTTCTGTCCAAGACGATAGGCTAATATATGTGATGCGATTTTTCACATCGTCTCTCAAAACTGTAAAACCAAAGTACAACTCCAATCGTCTCTCTTGTAGAGGACTTAATTAAACTAGGAGTAGCAACCCTTGAGCTTTGGGCTACATTTACGACAACTCGAATGATTTATCTCTGGTCATTCAAATTACTTATGTTAATACGTCATTCCCTTAAGCAGGAGACCAGAGATGAATGCAGAATTTGTTATGGTATGTCCAAAAGAAGAGGTTCTTTTCTGACTAGCTCAACGCCAAAACACCACGGAATTGCTTCTTCTATTTTTACATTATTCTTCGGAGAGTGATGGCGGAATACGCCGCAATTAACATAGGTGTGGCAACTCATGTGGCCATTCCTCTTCCAAGCTGCTTAGTAGGCTGTACAGTACAGAAATTTAAACGCTCCTCATGGATCTGAACGGTACAATTACTACTGCATCAATGGTGCTTATTTTGATTTTATATTCTATTACTCGTGCTTCCTAAGCGTAAATCAGATGAACTCATGCGGTAGGGAATACCTCACTGGTATACGCGGTAATCTGCTTCTGCAAGGATATACATCTTGTTGATGTAAACCTTGAGCTAGTGCAATATAAGTATATATAATTAGCGTCGGAGGAACAGAAAAGCATGAAAGTCATTATCAGTGAAGCGTATTACCAAAAAAAGAAATGGCTGTTTGCAGAAGCAAATTACGCCGCATATCAAGAGAAGTTGCGCATGACGCCAGAGGAACAAGAAACTGCTCAAAAGAAAATCAAAAATAAAGTTGAACATCTCAGACAGTTTTGCAATGAATGGGAGCAACAGTCACGCTATGTACCCGACTTCCTAGGAAAACTGCGATTTCGTTTAGCATTAAGGAAGGCACGAGCTGTGGCCGAGAACTATGAGTTAAATATTTGCGCAGAATATGACGATTCCCATGGGACGATCCGTTTTCTTGGAGATTATCTTATTTCAGATACAATCTGGAAAGATGGAAAATATAAAAGAGCTCTTTTGTATTTAATCTGGTTAGCTGATAGTGTCCACATTGGCAGTGAAAAAGAAGGCGATTCCAATGTTGTAAGTATTTTTTTGTCCTATCGCATTGCAAACAGAAAAATCTAAGCCAATATTTGCAGAAAAAGTTGTTTTATCTAAAGTAAAAACAAGGTAAGATAGAATAAGGGACCTTTTGACACTACCCCAAACAATCCCTCTTGACGTAAGGCTAACAACTACGTCTTACGTAAGAGGGGTGTTTTATATTTTACGATAGCCAGTCAATATCGGTATTGTTCTTATGTAAAATCAGCTATACTTATGCATGTCACTATTATGTCGTCATTTTGTCGTTACTCTGACACTTCCCAGAAGTATTGAATTATGTTACGCTATATGTGCAAAAGGTAAGGGTGGCCACCAAAACCGGATGCGAGTTATTCACAAGAAAGGAGATTTTATTATGGCATCTTTCACTGGTAAAGTTGTCGGTGGTAGCCTGAATCTGCGCGCCTCTTGCAGCACGGGTTCCTCTGCACTTGCTTCCATTCCGAACAACACTACCCTTACCGTCAACACTGTGAGTGGCCAGAACGATTGGTTCCAGACCTCTTTCAATGGCACCTCTGGCTATGTCGTGGCTCAGTACATTGCGGTGACCTCCGGCACTGGCACCTGCACAGTGACCACAGCTTCTGATCCTCTCAATATCCGCAAAACGCCTTCGACCAGTGCTACTGTAATCTATAGGGCAGCAAAGGGCGCTACGCTCTCTTTGCTCGATAATTCCAGCGTCGCAGGTTGGTTCCGTGTCAGCAGCGCCTCTGGTACTGGCTGGGGTTCTTCTGACTATCTTACGGCAGACGGTGGCTCTGGCGGCGACTATAACTACCCCATCCAGGCAATCGTTGATACCGATAAGCATGGCGTCGGCGGAACGCTCAACATGCGTGCGTACGCTTCCTCCAATGCAGAGGTGGTCACAACCATCCCTGATGAAGCAACCATCTACGTCCAAACTCTGTCTGGTGAATGGTTACCTGCCAAGTATAACGGCATTACCGGCTTTGTCATGGCCAAGTTCGTCAGAGGCTCTGATGAATATGGCGGTTCCAGCAGTTCGACCTATCTGGGGCAAGGCACAGTAATTGGTGGTGGTCCTCTCTACTGCCGCAAACAGCCTGTCTCTGGCTATGATTACTGGGGGCAGTTCCAGGAGGGGACACTGATTCCAATTTATTCTTGCGCCACCTCGGGTTGGTATGAAACACGTTGGCCTGCGGATGGAAGTAATATCGGTTATGTCATGTCGCAATACGTTGACCTCAATGGTGGATCTAGCGGCAGCGATAGCTGGTATAGCTCCAATAGCTATCTGTCCACCTCGCAAATGACAGTAAATGCGCAGTATATTCTCAACTACCTCAGAAATCGGGGTTGGACGAAAAATGCTGTATGTGGTATGTTGGGCAACATGCAGGTTGAAAGTACCATCAATCCGGGCATCTGGGAAGGCCTTAGTAGCGGCAATATGAGTAAAGGCTACGGCCTTGTCCAATGGACGCCTGCAACTAAGTATACAAACTGGGCCGATTCTTTGGGTTATACTTGGGGAGATATGAATGCCCAGTTACAGCGCATCATCTATGAAGTGACTGCCACCGGTAATGATAAGCAGTGGTACAGCACAGATGATTACCCGATGTCCTTTGCCCAGTTCATCGTATCCACAGATACTCCGTACAATCTTGCTTGCGCTTTTGTGTGCAACTATGAGCGTCCTCGTAATCCGAACAAATCATTGCGCGGCGATAACGCCACAGACTGGTATAACACTCTTACTTAATCACTTAAATCCTGCCAAATTAAAATGGAACCGTTGCTTGCTATGCTGTGTCAGCATGGGGTTGCAACGGTCCTATTTTTTTGATTATGTACTCAACGTACAAATACAAATTCTAAATAGCTTTTCTGAAGGCTTTGCACTTTGACCTGCGCCGTTCCTAAGCCACTAGTATAGATATATTTCCCCGCACCAAGTTGATATGCTGGCCAATCACGGGGTAACACAAGCGAACTTTCTGCAATACCTTCTACCGCAATAGTATAATTCTGTGCCATCTCACCAATACCAAACACACATTGTGAATCAATCAAGCTCAATAAATACCCTTGCTGACTGTTAGCCGACATCTCAAGACTAAGCTGTGCTTGATTTCCATAGACAACGCGATAGCATTGAAAATCGCCTGCTATTGAGCCAACTCCATTCTGAACATCTAGATAAATTTGATGATACACATTTTCCGGTACATATAATGTTACAACTGAATTATATGATTCTTTTTCATTTTCTCGTTCTATATTAAATATTTGCGTTCCTCTAGCAATGCTGTGAGTAAAACGCAAAGTATTTGCGTCATATTGACAGGTAATCATACGCTCGCTTGTTGAAACCACATGGATTGTACAGCCAACCGCAGTGATGAATGCATCAAGACTTCCTTGAGGATCTACTGTTTCAGTTACCCATTGAGTTGTTACTCCGCCTTGACCTTTATCTGTGCTTCCGTTTCCTGATTGTAGATCCACATATGCTGAGCTTACATAGCCAGTAATACCGTTTACAACACCATAATACCAATGAGATGATGTCTCTCCCCAAACTGTCATTTGATCTCCATTGTATAGTTTTCCTATGATCTGTGCATCAGTTGAAGCGGAGCTTCTCAGGTTCACCCAGCTAGTCGTATGTACCGTACCATACGGTTGCTCAGGTTGTACGCTTAAAGCCATGTCTCCAGTACGCAGGTACTGTGTCATGATATACCCTTCCTCTGCGCCAATACAAACATATGTCCATCCTTCTGTGATACCCCATGGACAATTCACCTGTGTACCCGTAAAATACAATCCTTTGGAATTGGCCTGTACATCAGGCGAAGCCCTCAAATGCACACGGTCTGAATTTCCCGCATCAATGGTCGCATATACAGCTGTACTTTGAGCCCATGCATCTTCGCAATTTCCTGTCCATATTACTATGCAAGTTAAAATGACTAAGAATAAAGCTGCTCGTTTCATAGTCTTTCCTCCACCCGTCACTTCATACAAACATCATATTATGGCCGATCTCTGGTACTTTATGCTTTTCTCTTTCTGTTCATGACATATATAATTGAAATTGTATGCCTTAGTCGCAATTTGCCTTCCGTGATGTCTCTTTTTTGTCGTTATTCTGTCGCTGCTTTGTCACTTCCCAGAAGAGTTGTCTTGTGTTACGCTATATATGCAAAAGGTAAGGGTGGCCACCAAAACCGGATGCGAGTTATTTACAAGAAAGGAGATTTTATTATGGCATCTTTCACTGGTAAAGTTGTCGGTGGTAGCCTGAATCTGCGCGCCTCTTGCAGCACGGGTTCCTCTGCACTTGCTTCCATTCCGAACAACACTACCCTTACCGTCAACACTGTGAGTGGCCAGAACGATTGGTTCCAGACCTCTTTCAATGGCACCTCTGGCTATGTCGTGGCTCAGTACATTGCGGTGACCTCCGGCACTGGCACCTGCACAGTGACCACAGCTTCTGATCCTCTCAATATCCGCAAAACGCCTTCGACCAGTGCTACTGTAATCTATAGGGCAGCAAAGGGCGCTACGCTCTCTTTGCTCGATAATTCCAGCGTCGCAGGTTGGTTCCGTGTCAGCAGCGCCTCTGGTACTGGCTGGGGTTCTTCTGACTATCTTACGGCAGACGGTGGCTCTGGCGGCGACTATAACTACCCCATCCAGGCAATCGTTGATACCGATAAGCATGGTGTCGGCGGAACGCTCAATATGCGCGCGTACGCTTCCTCCACTGCAGAGGTGCTCACAACCATCCCCGATGAAGCAACCATTTACGTCCAAACTCTGTCTGGTGAATGGTTGCCTGCCAAGTACAACGGTATTACCGGCTTTGTCATGGCTAAGTTCGTCAGAGGCTCCGATGAATATGGTGGTTCGGGCGGTTCCACTACGACCAGCTATACGTTTACGGCGGATGATGCTGTTACGTATGCGCTCAATCATTCTGACAATTCAGGAAGTCACGTCGCATGTAGTATGCGCAACACCATCTTCACTGGCATTGACGGCGAAGACGATTGTGCGGATTTCGTGCATCAGTGTCTTTGCGCAGGCGGAGTTCCGATGTTTAACGGCTGGTTTTTCCGACTTTCCGGAATTCCCAGCAGCTGGTCCAACAGCAAATGGAATCTTACGTACAGTGGTCTTCAGAAGCTGACCGGAAAAGGCTGGGTTTACCAAGTTGCTTATAACACCATTCAGCCTGGTGACATCATTTACACTTACGTTGCGGACGCCGATCCAACTCCGCTCACGCATGTAACCATCGCCGTAAGTTACAATGTTTGGGAAGGCAATCAATATGGCTGCAGGGTTTGCGGCTATACCACTAACCAGCACAATGCCTTTAAGGAGCTTACTTCCAGTAACTGCGAGTGTTATCGAGTTTATACATCCCTGCCGGGCGATGGCTCCGAAAAGCAAGTCGTACTTCCTCTCTCTGGCAGCGGCGGATATGTTGTTTCCTGAGAAAGAGCTCTTCAACTTAAATCAGTTTGAAGGCTAGATAAAGGATAGCGCTATCTGCATTTCGCTCGGATAGCGCTATCCTTTTTGCTTATTCCAAAAACTCCAGCGCTTCCTGCAATACAAAGCCTCGCAAAAGCTGAGACCCTGTACATTCTACATATGCCCATTCCCCCATAGAAGCCAACCACGTTACTGTACTGTCTGCCGGCAATACGACGACGCTTGCTTGAGAAGCAAGCGGATCGTCCGTCAAGTCCACCTGTTCGATGGTTCGAACAGTAACAGGTGTATACTGCAAATCCAACACTTTTGCGCTTGATGGGAGCGCCGCCTCCGGAATCCAGCCGATGCGCATGTGATCGCTGGAAATATCATACTGGATCATGATCCAGCCATTTTCCCGGCCAAAAACCTGAATCCAATCGTTGGTACTGACGCTGGCTTTACCGTTTCCTGCTCGACCATATTCTTCTCCGGGTCCCTGGTAAACCTCATATTTTTTGCCACCGGAAAAAGAAACCTTTTGAGCCGATAAAGTACCCGATGGAATAGTCGGCGGGTTGCTCAGCTTTTCACGAGCTTCCTCTACAGTTCTTGGAAAGGCGGAAAAGCTGAAATACCGCAGGTTTGTTTGATAGGTACCGTACACCCATACGTCCGTCTCCTGACCCTTTACCCAGCCCACATTATACAAGCGCAACGCATTCTCCACCGAGGTATCATAAAACATCAGCGGATTGTAGCAAGACATGTGGATCAGTCGCCACGAACTATCCTTTTGCTGAACCCATTTGCATCGCGCCTCCATGGTCTCATTGTTGAAAATGTAGTAGGAAGAAAACCTATGCCCGGAAAACCCATCGTTTATTTGCCAATCATCACGCAGAAGGATAGGGGCGCTCACTTGAGGAAGCGCGGTAGGATTGTACCATTTGTAGATCCATTTCCCGTCTTTCCATCCAAAGGCAACCAACACGTTTTCGCGTCCACGCTTGACAACCGCAAAGGCACATGCACTACTGCTGAGGTTTCCATCCGGGTTGACCCAACCGGTAATCTCCCACCCGCTCCAACGGCTTCTATCCAGATAATCGGTAACTCCTTGAGGAATGTTCTCAACACCCTGCGTGGGAACGCCGTCTGCATACCCATATGTTCCTGTAAAAAGCACTCCAAGCAACAGCACCAGCAAGACGAAACACGTTTTCTTCACGCTCATCCACCCTTTCTTTTTTCACAACTTTCCGTAGCCCTTCTTATATTATAGACGATGAATACTTGCCAAATCTTGCCTCCTTTTCGCCAATTCCCCAAAAATATCCATTTCTTAATGCTATATCTCTTTGTAAGTGCTAACCCTGTATCATAAAGGGTCGGAGGTATTGCCCAAAAGTTGAACAAGTTTTGCTGCAAAGTCAAAGTGCCGGTTATACTCAAAAAGACCGGGTCCACGTAGACAGCTTGATGTATTTCTAATTTTACTTTTTAATGAAGTGGACATGAGACTAACCATCCCCTCCTTCAAATTTTTTTGCTGTGCATGGATGCTCATTCAGCTGTGTTCGATATTCTACAATATATATTCTACATCTTCACTCAGCTCAAAGCAACGGCAGAGCGCCTCATATTTGAATCCTGTCGACGGATAACCTTAGATGAGCTTGGAGATTGCATATATGATCTATGTGGGAACGTCTATGTGTATATCAATACTTAACCTCTGGTCTGGTTTTCCTGCGTTCATACCAATGGTAAAGGATGAACTTGCTTGGATAACCCAACTGCTGGATTTCCTTATGTATAAACTTCAAATGTTCATACCCCTTTAAAGCCTGCACTTCTTGATCTTTCGCATATATATAGTTGTCTCCTTCTGGAATCCAACTTTTCATCCTTATAAAATGTATTTACTCTCATATAATGACATACCACTTGCGCAAGCCCCAAATATTAATCTCCTGGCAAAATCGCATTTTCTTCCCGAATAAACCGCTGTATCTTCATCAGTGCGTTTTTTTGATAACGCATGAGAGTACGGCGGTTTTTTCCATACTCTTTCCATTTCTCTATATGCTCTGCCTCAAGCCTAGGCCATGAAACCTCATCTATCAAATGACGACGGATTACAAATTCCTCATCTTCGTTTAATACTAGCATCCAACTTCTGACTCGTTGAGTTCTAACCTTTAATTCAAAAAGGCGCTGCGTCAGAGCGGTTTTCTCAAGAGAGCTATCTTGGAACAATTGTATTTCAAGTTGTCTCTGTGCAACGCAATTCTTTTTATACTGTCGAATTTCCTGCTGAATGAATGTAATACTATCGTTACTCACTCTGACGGCCCCCTTCCCTAAATGACTAAACTCATTTTAGCGCCAGCTCTGTATGTAGGGAAGTGACAAAACAGAGACAAAACAACGACAAAACAATGACATTTTACGCTATTGCATAAAATCCTATCTCCTTCCTTATTTCTCTATATATAGTGCGTAACATTTTCAAATTACACTATTACAAACATCTTTTTTATGGCTGATTGTAAAACCAAATTGAGCCCCACAAAGACCTATAAGAATAAGTTCCCACACCAACAATGAGAGAAAGGCCTAAACGCTGTTACCACGGATCTCACAAAATGCAAAGAGAGGATATCATCTGAGAGCAGAGAAGCAGGGAGCTATTTAAGCGCTTAAGAAACTGGATTTAGCAACCGTAATATTACTCGCACTATAATTCCAACCTTTCACGGTTGGCTATGAGTTGCAAAAGCGTTATCGAATGGAAGTGGTCTTTTTTACGTGGAAGAATATTCAATTTCCTAATATTGTCGCTTACAATTAAGCGCTATTTGATGATTGATTATAGAGTTGCATTCAATCACCGAATGCAGCTCCACTTTGTTACAGAAATTTTGATGTCTCTAATCCTGTAATTTGATAACTTGTCACTGTTTTGTCTGCATTCTGTCACTTTAATCTTGTCCTATCTTGTTTTACAATATTAGTGTCACCTGAAATAAACCGGATAGGAGGTGTACATCACCTAAAAAACATCGGGCAAGCACGGCAACCACATAAAAACTTGTATTTCCGGCACCATCTGTTCAAAGACAAAAATATGAAATACTCACCAATTAGCAATATACCCTACGGCTATTGCCTTCTGGTGGCGTCCCTATGCTTCATAATTTACCTCTTATAAAGGTCAATGATAAAAGAAAACGGTATTCTGCGGCTCCGTTTTTTATAGAAATTGGTTCCGGTTGCCGTACCGGTAAAGGATTCTTATGAAAGGCACAATTATTAAAACAATTACTGCTATTGTTACTGGAGCTCTCTCAACGTTACTTGGTGGGTGGGATATGATATTGGAAATCTTGCTAATTGTTATGGCCCTTGATTACATCACTGGCGTAGTGAGTGCTTTCAAGCAAAAAAGCGTAAGCTCCAATAAAGGCTACATGGGTCTAGTAAAAAAAGGCGGTATCTTTGTTATCATCATTCTTGCTGCTCAAATGGATAGAATGACAGGCAATGACAATCATATCTTTCGCAACTGCACAGCACTATTTTTTGTTGCGAATGATGCGTTATCCGTTTTAGAAAATGTTGGTGAACTAGGTATAGAGCTGCCAGCCTTTCTCCGTTCGGCCTTAATCAAACTACGTGAAGCTCATGAAAATCCGCCTGAATTAAGTGGGCATGATATAACGTCCCAGCAAAATCCCGAAGAGGCCAAAGCTAATGCAGATAGTATCGCAGATGATAAACATTGATTGACCATTTTGATAAGCGCAATAAGAGATGGCAATATATCCAACTGAAAACTCATAGTGTTGGAAAATCTAACATTCAACAAAATCTATCTAACATAAAGCTAAAAAAACATCTTTGACATTGTGGGCAGCAGCGAACTTCAAAGCCTCAAGTAGATGCTGCTTGAGTTTCAGAAGCATATGTAATTATCGTTGAAAAAACCTACAATCCGCTCGTTCGTTAGCCACTGTTAGACTCATCGTTCACCAATGTTTGAAGAAATTTGTCGGCTCGAAAAATGCCGCGTTAGAAAAGTGCCCTAAATGTTTGAATTTTTCAAACAGCCCTTTTTTCCGTTAGACACTTCCGCATAGAGCATATACCGTCAAATAGAAAAATCCCCCGACTTTTGGGCGGCACGCTGTTAGATGCGTTTCGCTTCTAAATCAGGGGATTTTCCTTGTAAATTGGTGCACCCGGCGCGATTTGAACGCGCGGCCCCGGGCTTAGGAGGCTCGTGCTCTATCCAACTGAGCTACGGGTGCATGTAGCAAAAACCTAGTGTTTTCAAGGGTTACCGGAAATTTATTCGTTATGATTTTATGAGTTTTTTCTTCTGGTCAGTCAGCCGATTTTTTCGGTCACCATCCTTCCTGTGATCGTGTCGCTGGAGCCACAGAAGATCAGCGCTCACTTTTGATTAGATGAAATGTGGCAGGCACAAGGGGATGCGCCATACACATTTCGGACGATGCGCTCACTTTCGATTTCTCGAAAATGGGATTGGCGGCCTCTTTCTTAGGAGTAGACCCGATACGACATCGGGAAGTGACATCTAATGCTTAAACATGCTTGAAAATACAAGGTTTTTCAGCATTTCAAATCCCATCTGATTCTACGCTGTGATAGCTAATTCAGAGGGATTTTACACCGTCCGATTGGCTCGAAATTAGCAAGTCTTTCGATTTTTGGTGGACGTTGCAAGTGCAAGTAAATGTCACTATGTAACTTCTCGTGATGCGAAATGATAGGAAATCCTATTCATTCTCGTGTGAGGGTGCGGGTGTCCTTAGACACAGATTTCAGTCTGTTTTATATATCATTTCAAAATGAATTTTTCAACCAGAATTATTAAGAATTTCAAAGGTTTTTCAGACTCAATGATTCTATGTAATTTAGACCCGCCGAAGCAGGTCTTTTTTTATTTCAGCATAATCTCTCTATCCTCAGCGCCGAGCATATAAGCACCCTTGGCAAAAGCATCCCTTGCCAGAAGCTCTGCTACATCAACCCTATCAAACAGCATCCATATTTCTTTCTCTTTCGGAGTCAGTTCATGGCTATGGTCAAACAAATGCTCAAGTCCCAATCCTTCAAGCAATGCCGACTTTGCTGCTTTGTATTCTTCGGCTCTGCCAACATATTCGTCGTTCCTTTCCTTGGAAAATGCCTCGATATTGTCAGCTCTCAGATGCTCGTAATACTCGTCCATAAAGATTCTATCCATACTCGTTGACCTCCATAACAAAAAAATAAGGGCAGACCCTTTTACAGCTATTGTAGCTATGTAAAAGGATCTGCCCTTGCAGTTATTATAATGTTTTTGCCAGCGACTTCAGGAGTGCTGCCATTTCCGGATTTTGCAGAAGCTTCAGAAGAAGTTCTTTATCATCAGCGGAGCTTTCCGTTGCAGCCGGTTGAACCTGCTCAGGCGTTGCCTGTCTGCCTGAGTAGAACGCAGCTTCCATTCTTTCAGCGTTCAGTCTGCGGTCATCGTCGATGATATGGGAGTAAACATCCGCTACCATCTTGACCTGTG
>ERZ779840.705-NODE-705-length-36223-cov-5.714029_pt1 | contig 36223 bp, 38 predicted proteins | sample MGYA00511561_ERZ779840 | MGnify/ENA primary metagenome ERZ779840 (study PRJEB29588, sample SAMEA2162036) | human gut metagenome | biome: human gut; feature: human-associated habitat; material: faeces | place: Denmark | collected 2008/2010 ...
AACGACTCCATGGACACCTGCAACAAGATCTCCAAGTATATGCAGAAGGTCGGCTATGACTGCCGCGTGATGGGCGTGCCCAAGACCATCGACAACGACCTGTTCGGCACCGACCACTGCCCCGGCTTCGCTTCCGCTGCCAAGTACATCGCCACCTCCTGCATGGAGGTCTATCAGGACGCCCGCGTCTATGACACCGGCATGGTCTGCATCATGGAGATCATGGGCCGTCACGCCGGCTGGCTGGCTGGCGCTGCTGCTCTGGCTACCGCTTACGGCGCAGGTCCCGACCTGGTGTACCTCCCCGAGGTGGACTTCGACATGGACAAGTTCCTGGCCGACGTGGACCGCATCTATAAGGAAAAGGGCAACTGCATGGTGGCCGTTTCCGAGGGTATCCACTATGCTGACGGCACCTTCGTCTCTGAGGCCAAGACCTCTGCCACCGACGGCTTCGGCCACGCTCAGCTGGGTGGTCTGGCTGCTCACCTGGCCTCTGTGGTCAAGGAAAAGACCGGTGCCAAGGTCCGCGGCATCGAGCTGAGCCTGCTGCAGCGCTGCGGCGCACATCTGGCCTCCGAAACCGACATTGAGGAGTCCGTCATGAGCGGCAAGGCCGCCGTGGAGAACGCCGTGGCCGGCATCACCGATAAGATGGTCGGCTTCCAGTGCACCCGCGACAACGGCAAGTACGTCTGCAAGACGGAGCTGCTGAACCTCACCGACGTGGCCAACACGGAGAAGAAGGTTCCTCTGGAGTGGATCAACAAGGAGCACAACGGCGTGGAGCAGCCCTTCATCGACTATGTGCTGCCCCTGATCCAGGGTGAGCCCAACCTGCCCAAGGTGGATTCCCTGCCCCGCTTCGCCAAGCTGAAGAAGGTTCTGGTAAAGTAAGTCTCCCCTTTAGAATTGTAAAACGCAGCCGCCTGATGGAGTATCCATCAGGCGGCTGATTTGTTGCTTTACTGCTTTCTTTTCATTTTTCCGATTTACTGGTTTCTCTTATAGATGGCCCACAGGCCCTTCATCAGCAGTGTTTTATCGTAAAGGATCTTATTCCGGCAGAATTTCACGATAAAGGGCGCGCTGCCGCCGGTGGCCACGATGTGCAGCTCCTTTCCGGGAAATTCCCCCCGGATGCGGTCGATGATACCGTCCAGCATGGCGGCGGTGCCGTATACGATGCCAGAGCGCATACAGTCCTCCGTGCTTTTGCCGATCAGGTTTTTCGGGGCCTGAAGGGAAATGGCCGGGAGCTGGGCCGCCCGCCGGGAGAGGGCCTCCAGAGAGACGTTGACCCCCGGCAGCAGAAGGCCGCCCTCATAGGTCCGTCCCTCGGAAATGACACCGATGGTAGTGGCGGTACCCATGTCGATGGTAATGATGGGCGCGGTGAACTGTTCCAGCGCCGACACAGCGTCCGCCACAATGTCCGCCCCCACCTGACTTTGGACCGCCAGGCGGATATTCAGTCCCGTTTTCACGCCGGGGCCCACCACCACAGGCGGCTTGCCCAGCAGACGGGTCAGCGCTTTCTCCATCATAAAGTTCAGCGGCGGCACCACGCTGCACAGAATGGAATCCGTCACATCCTCATAGCGGAAATGGTAAAGCTGAAACAGGTTCATCAGATCCACGCAGATCTGATCCGCCGTCTTTCGGTAGTCCGTATCCAAGGATGCCAAAAAGCACAGCTCCCCATCCAGCCCAAACAGGCCGGTGGAAATGGTGGAGTTGCCGATATCGACCGCCAACAGCATACAAAGCCGCCTCCTCTCACACAATGTATCGTTCCGTTTCATCATACCACGGAGGGATTTCTCTTGCAAGTAGCACGGGCCTTGTTTATAATAGCATCGAGCCGTCATTCTATGCGTCAGGAGGGACTTTTATGGAGCTGACCCGGTACGCTTCCCCGCTGGGAACTATATTTTTAGCCGCCGACAACGGTGCGCTGGCCGGTCTGTGGCTGGAAGGGCAGAAATATTTCGCCGCCACGCTGGACGAAGCCGCCGTGGAGCGGGACGACCTGCCCGTGTTCCGTCAGGCCGCCGCGTGGCTGGACGCCTATTTTGCCAAGCAGCCTCTCCCGGATCTGCCGCCGATGGCTCCCAGAGGCAGCGATTTCCGTCAGGCAGTATGGAAGCTGCTGTTGGAGATCCCCTACGGTCAGGTAACTACTTACGGAGTTCTGGCACAGATTCTCCGGGACCGGGGAATTTCCGCTGCGGCCCAGGCGGTCGGCGGCGCGGTGGGGCACAACCCCATTTCTATCCTCATCCCCTGTCACCGGGTAGTAGGAGCGGACGGCAGTCTCACTGGCTACGCCGGAGGCGTGGAGAAAAAGCGCTTTCTGCTGGCATTGGAGGGCGTGGATATGACAAATCTCTACATGCCCAAGCGAGGCACGGCCCTGTGACCGTTCCGGCGTTCTTTATATTTGCAGACAAATGCCCCCGGCGGGAATATTCCCGCCGGGGGCACTTTTATTTACCTTTACAGGATAATGCAGATCAGCCCGCCGCTGCCCTCGTTGATGATGCGGGTCAGCGTCTCTTGCAGCTTTTTCCGGGCATCCTCAGGCATCCGCTTCAGTTTGGTTTGCAGATCGTCGCTGACCACCTCGTGAAAGCTGCGTCCGAAAATGTTGGACTGCCAGATCTTACTGGTGTCCCCTTCAAACTCCTGAAGCAGATAATTCACCATGTCCTCAGACTGCTTCTCATTACCCACGATGGGACTGACCGCCGTCTCAATATCCGCCCGGATCATGTGTATGCTCTGGTACAAACCGAAGCCTTTCCTTTGGACCTTTTTATCACGAAATTCTGCTGCTCCGGCATACCTTTTAGATAGACAGTAACATGGACCACCTTCTTATCCTCTGTCCCCATAACCTCCATGTGATCCAGTAAGGCATCTACGAGGCCGATCGTAAACCCATCCGAAAAATCAAGTTCTCTGGAAATCACCTGCTTTAATGCCCGGATATACTGAACTCGGTTCTGGTCGTCCTGCCGCTGCTTCTCCAACTCTGCCAGACGATCTTCCAACGTTTTCAGTTCTGCATTGAAACGCTCATTCCGGACAGCAAACTCTGCATTGGATAGGTTTCCGCTGATGCTCAAATCCAGCAGTCGGTCCTTGCGTTGCAATATGGCATCCATCTCAGCCTTGCATTTTGCAGTTTCCGCTTCAATTTTATCTTTCGTGTCAACGGAACTGTAAATACGGATCAGTTCTTCTACGATCTCTGACTTGTACTTGGCAACTTCCTCTAATGATTGGCGTAAAATATCGTCAATTTCAGAGGCGTAAAGGATTGGCATTTCACAGCCATCCTTGCCGTTTTTTACATATTCCTGACACTGCCAGACCTCTTTATTGCCTCTTTTGTAGCGGTAAAGGCTTCGATAGTAGGGCGTCTTGTGGATGCCGCAGATGATCTTCCCACTGTATGGATACTGGTTCTGATAGCAGCTTTTATCCTTGGCACTCTGCTTCTCTGACCGGCGCATCAACAGTCGATTCGCCTTGTCCCACAGTTCTTCCGTCACAATAGGCGGTACATTTTCTTCATCCCGGTACATGATCCACTCATCCGGCGAAAAATATTTGACGTTCTTCAGCTTGTAATCAATCTTACTGGTTTTTCCTCCGCAGTACCAGCCTTTATACTTTGGATTGCTGAGAATCCCCCGGACTGTACTGAAGGAAAAGCCTCTGCCGTTGCTGTTTTTATAGCCGCGGTCTGTCAGATAATTAGCAATTGCCCGGACACCCATATACTGATTGGCGTACAGATCAAAAATCAAACGGACGATCTCCGCCTCTGTCTCGTCAATCACCAACTTTCCATCCTGCTTCTGATAGCCCCAAATTCGGTTGCTTCCCAACACCACACCGTTTTCAATGGCGCGTTTGAAGCCGAACTTCACACGCTCTGAAATCTTACGCACTTCATCCTGTGCGATACTGGACATGATGGTTAAACGCAGCTCCGCATCCGGCATCAGGGTATTGATATTGTCCGACTGAAAAAAGACGCCTACACCGCATTGAAGCAATTCCTGCGTGTAGCGGATGCTATCCAACGTATTGCGGGAAAATCGGGAGATCTCTTTTGTCACAATGAAGTCGAATTTCTTTTCATGGGCATCTTCGATCATCCGTAAAAAACGTTCCCGCTTTTTTACACTGGTGCCGCTGAGTCCTTCGTCCACATACCCCTCAACAAATGTCCAGTTTGGGCAACGCTGGATAAAGTCGGTATAGTAGCTGACCTGTGCAGACAACGAGTGTAATTGCTCGTCCTTATCTGTGGAAACGCGGGCATAGTATGTAACGCGCAGCGGAAGATCATAAATAGTCCTTCCTGAAGTTAAGGCATTTCGTATTTCATAAATATCCACAGGCAGCCTCCGTAACTTCTGTTTGTTCATATATCATACTATAAGGAACGCAATTTTTCAATCACCTCTCCCCTGCTATCCACTATATCAAAAATGAATATGCTTCTTTGTCGAAATCAACATCGTTAGCCTCCCATCAATTTTAAGCATTGCGGCATTTCTTTTCTCTGCACCAAAAAGCGGCATATTTGTAAGGCACTGTTCCTCAACAGGTATCACCATATTCGGCAGGCATACGTTCATACGCATTTCTCTCTTTCATACGCATTGATAGGTTGTATTCATCCAACTTTGGTAATCTATCACACTGCCCACAAAATATGGTTTTGATAAATCTGCCTTCCGCAGCCAAGCATCCAGAGGAAGCAGCTCGGCGCGGTCAGCGTCATAGATGTAGAAGCCGAAACGGTCTGCGTAGCTTTCCGTGACGCTATTGAGCGCTGCATGGAAAGCCGGGGCAGATATAATGCCGCTGAACATATCGTAGGACGCCTTTGCCAAAGCCCTTACCGCCGCCATAAAATAGGGATAACTGTTTCGGAAATACCTTACCTTGAAATCGTGGACGAAGCGCAGCTGCTCTCCATCCCTTATACAAAGGTCGCCTAAGTGCTGCTCCAAACAACGGATTTGGACCGCTCTCGTAATCTCATCCGTATCCGCTGCCGAGTCGGCCACAGTTTGGAAGAACCATTCCGGCAGACTGTCTACAGTAGCCCTCCGGCTCTCTGAAATCGGCTGCTTCGAAAATTCATAAATGGTGCTGTGCATGGTTTATTCCTCCTTCCCGGCGTATTTGCTGCGGAACTCCGCAACTGTGGCACAGGGATCATCATCTATGTAGCCCCAATCCGTACTGCTGTCGAAGTTCAGATAGCCGCAGGCGGGCAAGGCCAACGGCTGCAAGGTCAGGATGGTTCCGTAGAAATTCACAAGGATGCCTCTTGCCAACTGGCAGGGATCACCCCAATCTTCGTCCGCGTGGCGGACTTCATACATCTTCATATCTGTGGGAACGCTGGCCCTGTCCACACGCCAGTCGGTAAACAGGGCCGGTGTGCCAAGTACGATGATTTCGTCAAAGATGATTTCGTTTGCGTTTTTTCTCATAGTTCATCCTCCTAATAAAAGCGGCCCCGGTATGCCCCGGAGCCGCAGCAGATAGTTTATTTCAGCCGGAATACCGGCCCGCGTACCGTAAAGGGCAGCATGTTTCCGGCAGGGATCAGGAAAGCATGAGTTCGTCCACGGAAATTCAGCCGGTCACAGGCCCCATCCGTAATAATGAGCAGCGGCGCTCCTTTCGGAAAAGCAGTATCCGCATCCAGAAGGTCGATTCCCGGTTGCAGCTTTGTCCCACCCCGGCCCCAGACTTTCACGGTTCCGGCAATTTCATCCGGGGCCATGATCCCCTGATCATAGGCGGCAGCGTCGCAGAATACCACCCGGACATGATGTACGTCCCGTGATTCCGCATAGCTGGCAATGGAACCCAATGCCGCAGCCAACAGCCCCCGTTCCATAGAACCGGACGTATCCAGCAGAACACCGAAGATCCGCTGTTCCGTCTGTTCCTCCGGCAGAAACCGCGCCGGACGGGGAATGTCCGGTGTCGCACTCTGCCGCCTGCTTAATCGGGCATAAGTTCTCCGAGGTTCCAACGGCTGAAACTGTTCATCAAACCAGCAGGCAAGTTGCACATCCCACGGGATCGGAGGCTGCTGGATGGCCCGGACTTCCTCTACAAAGCTGCCGGGCAGCGTCCCCCGTCGGTGCTGTTGGTGGTAGTCCAAGCCTCGTTGAATTGCGGAGCGGTAAAAGGAATCGACTTCCGCACCGTTCTGCGTTTGCCAATCGTTGCCGCTGCTATAAATAATGTCCTTGGGGTCAAGGCTCAGGTAGTAGCGGATGTTTTCACACAGCTTGTCATAGACCGATTCTGCGGACATCCCTTTAAAATGCACGTCATACAATAACCCTTCCGGCATTTGCCCCACGCCTATTTCAACCAACCAGCCGTTGATGATGTAGTCGCAGGCCACATTCCATAAAATATGGTCACGTTCTTCCCACCGTACATCATGTCGCAGGGCAGCGTGGAGAAATTCGTGTGCGAGGACAAACTTCCATTCCTCAAAAGACAGCCGACAACCGGGATTGACGTAAAGCTCCTGTAAACGTGCATTGACTGCCGCAATGGGGACACGCATCCGCTGGACAACGGCCAGATCATCCACCAGTTGAAAACCGGCGGCAACGGCCCCCAGCAACGGATAGCTGCTGACAAACCACTCTTTCGCCCTGTGGTAGTTGGTGCTGTTGTGTTTCTGTGCTTTCTGTTCCACTTTCGTCAACCCACCGGCTAACTGAATGGATTCCCGCAGGGACCGTCTGAGGGAATCGGCAAAGGCGGCTTCAAAGTCACGGAAGCGGCTCACTCCATCCCAGACTATATCTGGCCTACCGTGTGACATGAGACTCAGATTTGATCCGAGGCGCTTGTCCGGTTCCGCAAGCAGCCGATGATACAGCTTTTCTTCATCTGCGGCAGCATTCAGAATACCGCTGACATCCATCGGCGGCGTTCCGATTTTACCGTCCAGTAAAAACCGTGTCACCGCAATGTCACACGCCTGCTGCCATACCGGATCATGGATACGGTTTTCCTGTAAATGTCCCAACCCTAAGTGTAGCATGAGATGTGCAAGCACATACGTCCATTCCCCAATCGTCCCATCCTTGCGTGGATTCAGGAAGATATGTCCGGTGCTGGTAACATAGCCCCAATCATCCTTTGACATGGGGTAGCTGTTATCCAAGTGGATGCGGGGGATCTCCTCCGCCAGCCCCACCAGCGGAGAAGCCCCAATCTTCGCAAGGGCAGCGTCTATAACATTATCCTGACCGGATTGCTTTTGGTACTTCATAGCTCACTTTCGCTTTCTGAGTAGATTTGGGATGTCTTTAGCAGCCTCTACAACGAACCAGTTTGGCAGGTCTGTCTCGTCCTCAGGTGTGATCGCCATTTGGGCAATTTCCAGGCTGATTTCCGCCAACTCGATCAGCAGCTCTTTGGCCCGGAATGCCAAAGCCAGGCTTTCTCCGCTCAGCTTGCTGCGGGATTCCGGCAGTTCCTTGATCAGCTGACTGCGGAAGCTCTGAGCGAGAAAATACAGCACATCCCGTTCCTCTGGCTTGCCGGGCCATTTCTGCGTCCCATCCAGAATTTTCTTTAGGGAATACTTGCTGCGGACTTGCCGGACATAGGCTACAAATTGCGTAGCGTGAGCGGCGGTGAGGCAGCCATAAGCACACAGGGATAAGGTGCTTTCCGGGATGTCCTCTCCGTAGCTATGCAGAATATCGCTGAGCATTTCCCAGCTCCGGGGTGTGGAGAACGGGTCCTCCGTCTTGGGTGGCTGCGCCCACAGATGATCCGGGCGGAAACAGATGTAATCATAGACAAAACGATGAATACCATTCTGTGCCGCCCATTCCAGCCAGACACGGCTGTTTGCAGTCAGCTCCACATGGAACATCCTGTTCACCAGCGCCGAGGACATGGGCCGGGTGATGGCATTGTCCTGCGCCCGGTTGCCAGCGCCGATGACGATAGACCCCTCCGGCAGATGGTATTCCCCAATACGGCGTTCCAGAATGAGCGAGTAAAATGCTTTCTGCACTTCATGAGAACAGGCATTCAGTTCATCCAGAAACAGGCAGTACGGTTCCTCCCTTGCAATACTGCGGGGCGGGCAAAATACGCTGCGCCCCTCTACGATCTGCGGCACACCGATGATGTCCTCCGGGGCAAGCTGACTGCCCAGCAGAGAAACGCACTCCAATCCCACATCCGCCGCAAATTGCTGCACTATGGCAGATTTTCCAATGCCGGGAGCGCCCCAGATAAACACCGGGCGGACAGTTGCCACATTCAGCAGCACATCCATAAGCTGCTTCTGATCTACTTGTACTGGCAAATTCAATACTGACACTCCTTCCTATGTATAATGTAGCAACTGCTGTGGACAAGCATTGTCTCTTTGGAGAATTTTTTCAGAATCATGCCTCCGGCCCAACCTCTGTAACTTCGCCCGTCTCGCTGTCCACCTCCAGCACCGTACCGGGGACAGCGTACATATCCTCCCCCACATCCGTTTTGATGGTGCCATCCAAGGCCAAGCCCCGCTGAAAGTCAGATTTTAGAGGGGCGTATTTCAGGACTTTCTTTAAAACCGTCTTTTTCGCCATCTCCTCAAAGTTCGTCTGCCATGGGCCGGAAGAAAAAGACTTGCTGTACTGCTGTGCAAAGGTGCGGACAGCATCCATGCTCATTACATCAAAGCCAAAACCGCCCTCCTTGGTGCGGAACATAGCATAGACATAGGTCGGCTCCCCACGGTCAGAGGCAGCTGGAATGTGCTTCAGCACCGGTTCCAAGCCAAAGGAATAGTTGAAACTATCATGTTCATAGACCACCTGCGCCTGAATGATGCTGACCTCTCCGCTGCGATAAGCCAAATCAATTAAGCCCTTGTAGCCCAACTGGAATTGGCATTCGCTGCAATGCGTTTTATTGTTATAAAATGGGATCAGATACGCCTGTCCCAAAGGCGTGTTTGGCTCCATGCCAAGCTGTGCCGCTGTCATCATAGCGGCAAGGAACGATTGCGGAGTGGTCTGACCCAGCTTTGGATTGGTGGAAAGGGCTGAAAGCACAATGCGGGTAAAGCGTTCCGGCGTCATGACTGCCGGGAGGGCCTTTTTGATCTCCCCCTGCATCTGCTTGATGTAGGCTTGCATGGACGTTTTTGCGTCCGCTTTTGCCGCAGGCTGCGCCGTGGCTTTCTGAATCATATCGTTACTCATAATTTTAACCTGCCTCTTTCTCCTCCGTTACCTTAAAGGGACGGAGGTTTGTATTTTTGTAATAAGGCGCCAAGTCAATGCTGGGGTGGTCCTTGGCAAACTCCTTTGCCTGAAAGGTCTGCCGGTTCTGAGACTTCCAACTGATATGGAAGCTGCCACAAAGGCCGCTTTCTGCTTCGCCCATGTCCGCCTTGATGGTATTCTCAATTTCTCCGATCCGGGTATCCAACGCCTTTTTATCCTCCTTCAGCCGCATATACTCCCGCAGAACGGAATCCCGTCCGAACAGGTCTGCGGTGGTCTGTTCGCTGATGGGGAAGATCTCCCGCAGCGCTGCGGAAGTTGCTTCGGAACCATCTGCGTCCGGGGGCGTATCCTGTTCCACCAGCTTCCAGAAGTCTGCCTCGGCAGCCATGAGCGCGTCAATTTCCGCCTGATCACGCTCCAGAACAACGGTGAAGAAGCCACGGCCATAGGCCAGAACTGCCAGATACCAACGGTCTGCCCCAGTCACTGCCAGATAGTGAACGCACTGCGCGTAATACTGTACCGGAAACTCGATGCCGTTAAACTGTTTCAGGTCTAAGGAAAAGGTGGTTTTGCACTCCAAGCCTGCGTTTTCGCCCATGACCATCCGGTCTACGTCAGCGTGTGCAAAGGGATATTTCGGATGATACAGCATAGCAGGCAGACGGTAGCCCCGCTTGCCGGTTTCCTCCATCCAGCGGCGCGCCACATAGTCCTCCAAATCCCGTCCCTGCCGCATGGCTTCGGTGTCCTCTTTTTCCGCTGCCCGTCCGGTTTTATCTGCCCAGACAGAAAAAGGGCTTGCCCATCTGGACAAGCCCACGATTCCGGCAGCGTCAGAGCCGCCGATCGTTTTTCTGCGCCGCATGAGCCATTCTTCCCGGCTCATGCCTTTCGTAGATATTTTCTGAATGCCTCGCATAGTGTGTCCCCCTTTATTTCATGCAAAGAGCGGCCATTCTGTCCAACAGGACATGGCCGCTCATTACCTTGTTCCAAGTATTTTCCTGATAGGTTTTCGTATTCCGGTGGGGCATACTGTGTGTCACAAGATCGCTGATAGCGTTAATCGCACCCCAAGCAGTCCCCCGGAACCTCCTGATGTCCGGGGCGAAGTAACAGATCATAAACTCGTCCTTGATCTTGTCGATAGTAGCCTTTTCCCGCTCGGAGGTTTTGTCCGTTACAGGAAAGAGTTTATTCAGGATTTCCCGGATCTCATCATCCTGAATGGTCTTATTGGCCGCCATATCCGCATACTGCGCCAGCCCGTCCATATAATCCTCTGCGCGGAACAGGCAGTCCCGTGCCTCGTTCAGCCGCTCATGCACATTTTCCGTATGCCGCATGGACCAGGTGCGCTTGGCGGTTGCCAGCGCCACGTTCAGAGTATTGTTGCAGACCACCCGCACCGGTGTCATGCAGACCCGGACGCCGCTGCTGCCATCATGGGCGTTGGTAAAGCAGAGATAAGGTTCTACGGCGTCACCGGCGATCATCTGTTCCGGCAGCTTCGCCAGAAGCCAGATCTGCTTGCCGTCCCGGAGAGAGCCGGCGGTTTCGTAGCGGACATCTGTACCGATCAGTTCGTCCGTAAACTTGAAGGCGTCCCGGTTCTGCACCACCTTGTAACGATCTCCCACCACACCCAGCACGCTGTCATCACTGTCCCGCACGTTGGCTTTAAAGCCCTTGATGACGCCGCCTCTGGAATTGAACACGTTTTCTTGACGGACATTCCAATCCAATCCCGCAAAGCGCAAAGCGTCCTCGCTGTTGGGTGCTTCGGATACCTCCACTCCCAGACCGTGCCACGGTTTCTCCCGCACATACATCATCGTCTCGACATTGGCTGCCATTTTCAAATACCTTCTTTCTCAAAATTTCACCGAAAACGCCCTGCGATCCGCTGCCCTATGATACGCAAGATCGCCGAAGCGTCTCCGGTGCCATTATGATAGTATCTAATTGAAATCCGGTACTTTTACGGTTTTGGTCGATAAAAAGAACCTGATGGCATTTCCATCAAGTCCTTTGGGGCGATCACATTCAAATTTCGACACGATTTTCTAAGAATTCTGAGATTTTTTACAAAGTGACATTGAGTGTCCACATGGCTTGCTATACTGAAGCTATCCTCCAAGAAACTTCGGCCCCATGCCTACGCGCGATTGCGCGGGGAAAAATACCGGGTAAATTCTCCGCCCGGGCCGCTCCCGAAAAGGCGGTTGTGGACGCTGTATCTTCGCATGGGTGCCGGAGCGGAGGATCAATCTTCAAACATGAGAAATTTATAGGCAGGAACATCCAGTACGGACGAAATCGCAAAGAGTGTATCCAGGGAAACGGCCTTCTTGATGTTGGGCGCTTCTACATGACCGATAAATGCCGGGGTGCGGTCGATCCGCTCTGCAAGTTCTTCCTGTGTCAAACCACGTAGTTTTCGGTAAAATGCGATTTTAAGACCCACTTGCAGATATTCCATCTCGCCATCTCGAATTTGTTGTTCATACCGTCACCTCAGTAATATGGTACTCGGCAGTGACAGTAGTTGACATGATTTTAAAAATAGCTTATCATATTTGTCAGATATGAATATGGACTTGAAAGGTAAAATTCAGATCAACATTTGAAAATCAATACCATATGTGGAGGAAATATAATGTGCTATGAGATGCGCACCGAACTATCACAGTTTATGGATGGTGAACCTGTTCTCTTAGTTGGGGAGATTATCAAACTGGGAGATTATAAGTTCGATGGTGACGCTAAAGCATCGAATGTTAACCCTCTGACAGGTATTGCGTTTCCAGCAAAGTTCTACCCTGCCAGCGTTGATCCGGTTAAACAGATTGATCGTACAACTATGGTCAGACCGATACGGGTTAATGACATTGAAATTAAAAATATCGACCACATGTGGGTATCATGCAATATGGGACTACAGAAAGGCACATATTTTGAAGCAGAGGGTTTTATTCAATCTTACACTCGCAAAACTGGGACAAGTAGTTTTTGCTTTACTCCATGCGGCAGTATTAAAGTCCTATAATTCAATATACGAAAGAGTTTTTCTGAAAACTCAAGGTTTGCCTAATCACTAAGGAGAGAATATGAACCGCAAACTTGAACAAATGCGCAAAAATACGTTGGCGGCCATCAATAACGCTAAAAATGTATCTCAAGAATATCGTATTATAGGAGATAATTTAAGACAAGTTGGGCGTGAGTATGGTCGTGTTGCAGATATTTCCCATAATGCGCCGGCCATTGTGGAAAATATTGATCGACAGTTTAAGGAAAAGACAACGCTGACAGACGGGGATATTAAGTTTCTGTTTCTCTGTACGGCGATGCAATGTGCAAGGCAATATCTCCTGACAAATGATAAGTTCAGAATTTCGGCAGTCCAAGGTGACGCTTTGATGGAAGGAACCGTAGGACAACTTGTGCCGCCATCTTGGCAAGATGTCCTTTTTCAGAGCGTTCCTTATGATGCGATAAAAACGAGCAATCACATTACAGATACAGGCATTGCCGGAACGACCCATCGGTACCGCACTTTGGGGCATGATCCAGTGTTGGGGTGGGTATTCGGTACTGCCAATATTATGACAAATGCTTTGACAAAAACTGATTTTGTAACGACATATCAAATTTCCAACAATGTAATTTTACGGCATTATCCTTTGGGAACAATGGGGATGCTGAACCGGGCGGCGGGCTATGCGAAAGATGATCCGATGCTGCTTGCAGCTTCAGTTGCACGGCAAGCAATTCACTTTGGCTCGGATTACTTCACAAAGCAAGGCTTACCAATCCCTGTGATTGCTACCGTAAATAATAACCTTGCCGGAACGATGCTTACAAAATGCCATATTGATATGTGGAGTGTCACGCGAGGGGCTGTCGTGGCAGCTCTTATAAACCAGTTGATTGCAGTCATTCACCGCCTGTTTTATGACGAGGCCCATGATGGCAGCGAAACCATGTACGAAATCCGCACGCGAAAAATTTTAAGTTATTCCAACGCTATTGCAGTTGGTAGCAATATAGTGGTGACTGCTATTACAAAAGATTTGCAGAAGTTGGATGGCGGCGGGATTTTAGTTGCTCTGCATCGCTTTATTTCCGATTTCGAGTTTATCCAAGAAATTAAAAGAGATTTTTTGAAAGACGAGGTTTACAACATGGTTGTCGGTAAACCGTATGACTTTATGGAGGACTGACGGATGGACTTATTTGGACACAGAAAAATGTATAAGAAAGGGATAGCGGATGCGCTGAAAGCTAATGAAGGATTTGCTAAAAAGCAGCAAGATGCTATTGCACACCTGAATGATAAACTTAGTTCTGTTACACAGAAACTTGATAATGCCATTGAAGGTGTCGAACATGGTGTAAACGGGATTTATGAGTATCTGGATTCGCAGGAAAAGGCTGCTCTCTATCAGCTTACTACGCCAACAGATATCAAAGAATTAGAAGAAGCCGATAAGCGACTCCTATTGGCAGTTTTATATCAGCTTGCAGAGGATGAAGGTGACGCATTAACCGATAATCAACGGTCTTACATTCGTTCCATTCAGAAATATTTGGAAATTACCAATCCGCAGACATTTGCAGACTTATCTGCTATTGAGAATATAGATTCAATCGATGTCCAAAAGACATTTTTGCGTGTCGTTCTTGAATTTCTTTATCTGCAAGACGGCGATGAAATGAATGGAGATCAAGCGGAAGTCCTTGATTATTTCGGCGTAAACAAAAAGCAGGCAGCTGCTATTGAGAACGAGGTCAGCCAACTATTCAAAATTGTTGGTCCTGTAGGTATTGCGGAAAAGTATGGATATGTACCGGAAGATACAGAAGATGCTGTCGAAAGCAATAACACTGGCATTTCACTTGCCTCGCAGGGATGCGGCAACTACGAGATTGATGACAGCGACGTAAGAGAATTTATTGGGAATTTACAACTATTTCACGGCAGTCAGATTGTCGAAACCGAGAATTATGTACTGCTTTCGGAACCAAGTTTCAGAAAACAGACATTACGGCGCTTTGATAAACGCACGAAAGCCATGGACGAATATCCTGCATCGTATTCCTACATTATTTCGAGCTTCTTTGATTTTTCTGGGCGTGGTACAAGATTTCATTTCAAGATATTCGGCGATAAAATTATGTGGCATGAATATGATGGTAACAATCTGGAAGAAAATCTCTACCTGCTGGATGTATCAATGTTGCCTCAACCTCCTGTTCAGATTTTTTCATATAACGAAGGGAGGGCAGGTCATATAAATGATTTTAGTGAGAAAATCTATGCATTCTATGATGATACAGAAAGGAAACTGCTGTATTATGACATAAGCGAAGATGAACTGTGGGAAGTTTCTCTTGATGAAGATATGAAATTTGGTGGTAATTGTTTCCAAGTTGTTGGTGATAAAATTTATTTTACGACCGCGTGTTATGATCGTAATTATTGGAGTCACTCGCTTGTCTGCTATGATATCTCCAAAGGAATCTTCACGCGGATAGGGGAACCTCCGTACATTAATGAAACAGACTGGTATAGTTTTCATGACCGAATGTATATAACGATGGGTGGCTATCCAGCATTTAGCGTGGGCTATACAGATCTGATAGATAAGAATTTGTATTTTCATAAAATTTGCAATAACGTCTCTGTTGGAACGGCTTTTTATTCTGTGAAAGATGGGATATTGTTTGTAGATTTGTCCGTAGATGGTTCAGTGGAGGGAGCATTGCAGTATTTGAATTTTAAGGATGGGACAGTTACACGGCTTACTTCGGAGAAATTTAACAGATACGGCGACTTCTTTGCCATTGAAGATTGGGCTTATTATAAGACGCATAGCGGAGAACCGTGGAAGAAAGTACGTTTAAGCGATCCTGCGGATTCTCAGCCTGTGGCATGGACGTGATAGTTGACTTTCAAAAACTCTAATTGTTAGGACGGGCGTAGATTTCTCTACGCCCGTCCTTTTTTGCTACAATCATCTTGATGCATGTGCATCTATTGACAACTAAAAAATACAGTTTATATAATAAATTGTGTAGGAATATTTCAGGATGGGTCGAATCTAATCGGATTTTTTATTAAATGCTATTGTGTAGAAAAGGAGAATTCTTATGAGCAGATCGTTGAGCAACAAAGATGCAGGATTTCGGAATAAGCAGGAAAGGGCAGAATATTTTCTGCTTGATGAGCGGCGTCTGAGCCAAACTAAGGTGACAGACCTCGATTGCAAATTGTGGGAAAAAGTTATACAGTTTAGTGATTTTTTTGAAGATATGCTGTTTACGCCGGGGACGATTACATATCCTTTCCTGGAGTGTAAAATATCGGATAACAACGGAAACGAGATCGCTCCTACCGCAGTTTTGCCTGTTGGACTCCGCTATTTTAATTATAACAGTTTCTATTACCGCGTCAGAGAGATGACACCTCCCTACATGGCTTGCTTTAATAAAGCGAATTATTCCCTCAAGGTCGATCCGCGTCATATAGACGATGATTATGTGATTCTGCATGAGATGATTCACATGCATGAGTTCGTACTTGAAATTTACCCGACTTACTACCATGACGCAATTCTGTATAGTTTATATCATGATTTGCGCAGCAAAATTGAAGATTTGGATCGCCGCATGGAGAGTCAGGGACATATTGTGAAGCAAGAAGAACTTACACAATTTGGCGGAGTGCATGATTTGTTGTTCCTTCTCAAGAGTTTTGATTTGGACTTGCGGATGAATTATCCCCTTGGAACCGTCTTTGGGTATGGTATGGCAGACCAAAGCAATTAAGATGCACACTATCACCTAGCGGTCAACCAGTACCTCTATCGCAAGCTGGATGGCCGTTTGGTGAAAAGATTGGCAACGCATAAAAGCAGTTCCAGAGACAGGACAGGCCCCCGAGCAAATACTCGGGGGCTTGCTGACGGTTTTTGATTATCAACAATATAGCATTCTTCGCTTTTAATGTGTTTTCAATGGCTATCAGATTTCTAAGCATTTTCACTCCAAATAAAGCAACATAAGAGTAAAAAGTATCAAGTAAGGAGTGTTACAAATGCTTAATGAACAAGATTACACAAACACGGTCAAAAACATGCGGAAGTCCGCGGTGCGTTTAGAACGTCAGGGAGACTATTGGAGCGAAGAAGATAAAGAAAACCTTTCTAAAATGTTCTCAGAAGGCGTGGGAATCACGGAAATGGCTGTAATTCTCCAGCGTTCGGAGACAGCGATTATTCAGCAGATTGAAAAAATGAACTTGTATGGCCGCAAACTGTATCCGGCTCGCCAGAAGAACTGCACTGAGCCATCTAAGTGTTTATGCGACACCTGCATGGCTGATCCGGCATTGTGTCCCCTCCGCACAATTTGCACGAATAATCAGGAGGACACATAAATGCTGAACGAATACCAAGATGTGCTGACTGTTGACGAGGCTTGCGAAGCCCTGAGAATTGGTTACAATGCCATGTATGAGCTACTAAACACTGGCAAGCTCAAAGCATACCGGAACGGACGGGTGTGGCGGATTCCAAAGGTCGCTGTGCAAGATTTTATTTTGCAGCGTGTAAATACACAAAGTTAATGAAATGGACGCAGGGATATTCCCTGCGTCCATCTTTAATTATTATTCCCATTTATCTGCCAGAAGAAAGTCCCTAATATTCCGGTGCTTGATCCCATTACGGCTCATGTCGAACTCATCCAGAGACACAACATATTTAGGGTAGTTATCTCTGATGTTATCGTAAACGCCAAACTCCCGATTGATTGTTTCCTCTGAGGCCAGCAGATAGGTCACTTGCACATAGAGCTTTTCGCCGTGTTTATCGCAAACAAAATCAACTTCTTTGTCTCCATATTTTCCAACCGTTACTGTGTAGCCCCGGCGCAGCAGTTCCAGATACACGATATTTTCCAAAATGAGATTGATGTCCCGCATATTGCCGCCAAAAACAGCTTCGCGGATGCCATGATCGGCAATATAATACTTCTCATTAGAGGCGAGTATCTGCTTGCCCTGTAAGTCCTGTCGCTTTACCTGATAGAATAGAAACGCATCACAGCAGTATTTGATATAGTTCAGGATCGTTTCCGGGGCAACGGTACGTTGCTCATTTTTGAAAAATTTGGACAGCGATGTAGCAGAAAAGGTTGTCCCCACATTTGCCATCACATAGGCCAAAATCCGTCCCAACAAATCAACATCCCGTACCTTATTACGCTGGACAATATCCTTGAGCTGCACAGAATTGAACACATCTGTTAAATATTGACGGGACGGTTCCTCTGCATAGCGGAGATTTGCGAGATATGGCATCCCGCCAGAAAGCAGGTACTTTTGAAAGCACTGTTGAATTGATGCCTGTGGTGCGATTGGCCGATACAGTTCCAGAAATTCAGCAAAAGAAAACGGGTAGATTACAAACTCTACATACCGTCCGCCCAAGTAGGTTGCCAGTTCACTGGATAGCAGTTTGGCATTGGAACCTGTGATATAGATGTCACAATCCAGCGCAACGCGCAGAGAGTTAATGCACTTTTCCCAGTCCTTAACCTCTTGGATTTCATCAAAGAACAAATAGACTTTGTCTTGAATTGTTTCGGCACGGTGCAATATTTCCTCATGCAGCACCTGAGCGTTGCACAGATACGCATACCGCATATCTTCAAAATTGATCGAAATAAACTGCGCTGAATCAATTCCAGACTCTACCAATTCCTCTTTTATCAAGTCCAGCATGACGGACTTTCCGCTGCGTCGGATACCAGTCATCACCTTAATCAATTCACCGCCTATAAACGGTCGGATACGGCTCATGTAGAGTTCTCGTTTGATCATTGGGTATGCCTCCCTTCTGTATTGTCTTGATTTTAGCACAATACAAATGAAAATTCAATCGAATTATAGTTTTTTATAAGATATAACTTATAAATCAAAAAAACAAGATGTTTTATAAATTATACAGAGAGATTCTATGCTACTCAGTTATAATAGATAGGGATGCTTCTACCATCTGGCAGGCAGCTTTGAATATGATATTTCAACGCTGAATATGCACTATTTTTACGTAAAATTCGATTCCCAGTTGCAAAACTGACCGAATTGACAACAAAATGGATGTGCCAAAGTCCAGTTCTTCCGCAATGAATACCAAAGACAATCTGGTAATCATCAGCAAAGCAGCTGCAAACATCGTAAGCCAATGGCATCAACTCACCTGCATTTTTGATCCGCTCAGATTCCCAAGGATTGAAGGCAAGGATGAAATGCAGGAGCTGGCAACCATTTTCCTTGTACCACAACTGCTTCACCAGTTTCATTTGCTCCGCTGCATGGGCCGGATCAACAGAAAGGCCCCCAATTATATGGGACTTTGAATAAATATACCGGATTAGGCACTCAAGAGCATCAGAGTTCACATAGGACTCAGGGACGATTTTAAGGCAAGGCATAGTCCATTAAGTTCCTTTCTAATCTCATTTTTGGTAGTCATATCGGTAACCAGTTCAAGTTCTGTTTGAATATTGCATATATGAGTCATCGCTGCTCTTAACTCGCCTATATTGGTTGTATTGCATACAATAATTGCATTGTTTATAAATTCACTTTTGCTAATTCCTTTTTTAACTGCATCAATTACATTCTTATATGCTTCATCATTTAGTCTTACACTGATTTTCCTATCGTCTTTTTCTTTATTCATTTCTTATCCTCCTTGTTGCTGATAGCAAGAGAGGAATTTGTCGGACAATCCGTTTCCTCTCTTTAATTTTCTGTTAATTTGATTATAAATTATTATGTGTATTTATTTTTCGTTATTTTTCATAAGTACGTTGCCTATTGCTTTACTAATAGTATTTTCACTTTTGCAGCTTCGTAAATTTCTTTGCCAATTTTACCTTGCTCATATAGTCTCTGATTGGCATAGAGCAAAAGCGCTACTCTTTGATCGCGGTCAAGAACTATTCCTTCATGGGATTCCATTAAAGGGCCCCCCTCGACTATCGATTCGCCGCATCGTGTGCGCGCGTTATCGATCTGTTGATGGGGATGTACAAATTTACAAAAGCCACGTGTTTCGGTTTTTTACACTATCTAAAAAGTTTAACTGCCCACTGATTTTATTGTGCTCTCATTTAGCTATTCATATATTTTTATTTACTTTTACATTTTTTATGGTACACTTATATTTATGGTACACGCTTTGGGGAGGATATTTTATGGATAACCGGCAGTCGCTTTCCGACCATTTTTTCTCTGTGATAGACGATCTACATGCCTATTACAAACAGTCTGAAAAGAACTTCGTTTCAATTATGACCTCGCAGCAAACCTTTGAACTTGCAGTAAATTTATGGACAACTTTTTGTAATGCACGCGATAATTATTTGGCCCTCTGCCAAGTCAGTTTTTGCCCTCCAGCACTCGAATATCCTTTTTTATTTTTTTACCGTCATCCTTCTAATGGCAGCATTCATACCGTCTACTCATATCCCTATGAATTGTCAAAAAAGAGCAACCTACTTAGTTTAAAAGGATTTCGGTATTTTCTTATAATTGTCTGTAATCTTCCCTATATAGACTGCCCTGAATTTAGGCAACTCTTTTATGCCCTACACTCTTTGATTGAAGATTACCCCTACGATAGCACTACTACCATCATGAATCAGCTCAAAATGTATGCACCGCGTATTGCAGCCAATTTAGAAAAACCGAACTTTTTTACGTTATCTACCGAAAAGAACCTTTATTTTTTTAATGAGCTAAATGAATTTCAATCTGTACTTGAACTGGCGTCTTTGACGGTATTGTTTGAGTCTGCAAGTCTTATTCCAACGAAACTTCTGAAGAAGTATTTCTCTGATTTAATGCGGCGCTACAAAGCAAATCCAGACAGTGCATTTCAGATTCACACAGTAAAACCAGAGGAGGTTATCCCATCTAATACCCTGAATTTTCAATCTAAATGCCATTACACTCTGCATTCCATTTATTATGACCCACATTCAGACCGCTTCAAGCAGGTGGATTCATATAATTCTTACGCCGCTGTTGGTTATCAGGCAAAACGCCTCCCATCTTCTGTCCTCGATGAAACCTGTCGAGTTTCACCCTCCATCACTGCTTTTCTGAATATACTTTGCGGGAACAACTTATCTCTGGTAGACCAGTTTTGCAGTTTTCTAACCGAAGCCGCGCTAACGGATGGTATACGTTTTTTTGTGCTGTACACCAAAGCGCACAAAGCGGCACTACAGTCTTTCCTTTCTGAAACACTTAGTTTCACAGCATCCCATATCAACTTCAAGCCCTATGCTAAATCCAAACAGCGCATTTGTCCCACATTAAATCAAATCACAAAGCCCACGCATCTGCGTTCTCTATTCCTTGCTCAGAGCACTGGAAAATGTACAGTCCTTGTGGACGATGTTCTTCCCTCTAATGGTAATTTACCAACACTTCAGAATCTGATTGATGGCAAGCACATCTCCATCAAATCCGATTTTGCTCCGCTGCAACACTACAATAACCGGCTGTGCATCGTATGTGTTACAGATAAAAGCAGCACGATGGAATATCTTCATAAAAAAGAACTAAAGGCTCATATACTTGACTTCTCCCTTACGGAGTCAGCCGCCTCCCAACCTATAGAGCTTAATTCTACCGATGCGACTTGGATTTATAATACATTGATCCCCTATGGTCTGAAACTTAAGACACTCAAAGACCAGAAAATCTCTGATCCTGCCCCCTTTGATGTGCAGCGGGCACCTTCCCCATTAGCTGAAACCGCGTGTATTCGCGCTTTCTTCCAACTCTGCCAGAAGCGGCATGACTGCTGTTGTGACACGCACGAAGTCTATCAAAGCTACTGCCAGTTTCTTGCAGTCACGCAGAATGGCCGAAAAACTGAATTCAGCAAAATTCAGTTCAACAAAAAGTTCAGAGAAATTTCCAAGTCTAAGTTCATTTACAAGCGCCCTCACCGCTCGCGCAAAGGACCATCCCCATATTGTTACATAGGGTTGAAACTGCCGGAAACCTTCCCAAAATCAGAAACTGCTCCATCAGCTCCGCAAGAGGATTGTCTTATGCGGTACTTAAAACATATTGAAAAATACCAGCTTACCGGACAAATGAAAACTACTCTCGACATTCCTCCATCAAAAAAATAAAGGGCCGCTTTGCGGCCCTTTATTTTCTCTCTACAATCACGCTTTTCGCATGGTCATAAAGAGACTGTGAAATGATTCCCTTTCGGTACAGACACTCGTTGATATGTAACATAACGCTGTTTTCTTGTAATGTATCCATCCGATCCCTCCATATTTTCACGAAACCGACCCGCCATCTGAATATTCCGACCGCACCGGGATATGGTAGAGCACTCTCCCAATTGTCCCTCTTTCTCTGGGGCGATTCCGTACTCTCATACCACAACTACAGCATCCACCAGAAACACTCTGCCATTCTGCCGACTGGTGATTTTGAAACTTCTGTTTGCTGTCTTGTATGTGGATACTGGGGGCGCTGGCCTTCAGGCGGACACCGTACCGCCCTCCCTGCTTCATGATCTCCGGTTCCTCCAGCTTCAATTCGTCGATCCCCGGCACCACGATGCCATAGCCCGTTTCCCGGACATCCCGCAGCGCCCCGGCCACCTTGTCATATTCCGTCTTGACGCCGGCCAGCTTTGTCAGCAGGCTCATGAGGTCACCGTCATCCCCCACATCAAAGCCGGACTGCTCCGAGAGCGTCCGGTAGAACATCTCCCGGGGCAGGCTCACCCGTGCGGCGGCTACGCCGGTGCCAAGGTCGATGGCTGTGATGAGCGCCTCGCTGATGTTCTCGTTTTCTCCCAGTTTCTTCACTGCGCCGTCGATCTCCCGGATGTGGTGCAGCTCCGCCATGCTCTGCCGGATGGCGTCATAGATTCCCGCCTTTACCGGATGCTCTCCCGGCAAAGCGTCCACCCAGGGCGGCAGGAAAATATCCAGTTCCCGCATGGGGAACTCATACAGCACCGCCTTCAGGATCTCCCCTACATCTTCCTCCTCCAGCCGCAAACAGTTCACCGGCACACACTTCACCTGATACCGGCTGGCGATGTCCCCGGCCAAGGCCAGAGTCCGGTCCGATTTGGGGTCCTCGCTGTTCAGCAGGACGATAAACGGCTTTCCCAGCTCCTGCAATTCCCGGATCACCCGCTCCTCCGGTTCCAGATAATCCTCTCTGGGAATGTCGGAAATGCTGCCGTCGGTGGTGATGACGATACCGATGGTGGAATGCTCCGCGATGACCTTCCGGGTGCCGATCTCCGCCGCCTCTGTCATGGGGATAGGATGATCGTACCACGGCGTTGTGACCATCCGGGGTTGATCATCCTCCGTCTGGCCCAAGGCCCCCCGGACCATGTAGCCCACACAGTCGATAAGCCGGACGGAAAAGGCCGCGCCCCCCTCCAACTGGATCTGGGCCGCCTCCTCCGGCACGAACTTCGGTTCCGCCGTCATCACCGTGCGGCCGGAGCCGCTCTGGGGCAGCTCATCTCTGGCCCGCTCCCGGCGGTACACGTTGTCGATGTTGGGAATGATCTGGGTCTCCATGAACCGCTTGATAAAGGTGGATTTCCCTGTCCGCACCGGCCCTACCACACCGATATAGATGTCGCCCGCGGTGCGGGTGGCAATATTCTGATAGATCGAGGTATTCATAGCATCCCGTCCTTTTTCCGCTTTTATAGTCCATTTCTATGAGACAGCCCGGAAAAGTATGACAGCCCGTCTGCCTTTGTTCATTCCCACCAAATCCCCCGCCGCACTTTCGGCGCATTTTGTCGCTTTCACTTCTTTACATTACCAATTTATCATGGTAAACTACTACCATAATAAATCAATCGCTCGAACAATTCTTCAGGAGGAATGGAACATGAAAAAGTTGACTGCATTTGTACTCTCTGCTATGATGGTTCTGTCTCTGGCCGCCTGTGGCGCCAAGACCGAGACCCCCGCTGATACCAGCACCCCCGCCGCCGATGCGACCAAGCCTGCTGAAGTCGCCAAGCTGACCTACGCAGTGGAAGCCGGTTCCGCCGGTGAGGAAGTGGCACTGGCCAACGGCTACAACGTTGTATCCGTAGACTCTCAGGCCAAGGCACTGATGGAAGTGCAGGCCGGCACCGCCGATGCCGCTATCATCGACTCCCTCATGGCCGGCGCCATGGTGGGTGAAGGCACCAGCTATCCCGATCTGACCATCACCGATCAGAAGCTCACCGAGGAGCTGTACGGCGTCGGCTGCCGCAAGGGCAGCGACCTGGCCTCCTTCATCAACTCCGTGATGGCTGATGCTTACGCCGACGGCGTTCTGGAAGCAACCGCTGAGACCTACGGCGTACAGGCCGCTCTGGTGGAGCAGCCCGCATCCGAGTTCACCGCTTCCGAATCCGACAGCGACGTGCAGTACATCAAGGACAAGGGTACGCTGGTCATCGGCATCACCGAGTTTGAGCCCATGGACTATCAGGACGCTGACGGCAACTGGATCGGCTTCGACGCCGACATGGCCAAGCTGGTAGCGGAAAAGCTGGGCGTGGAGCCTGTGTTTACCGTGATCAACTGGGACAACAAGGTCTTCGAGCTGAACGGCAAGGGCATCGATGTGGTCTGGAACGGCATGACCATCACCACCGCCGCCCAGGAATCCATGGAGTGCACCAACGCCTACTGCAACAACGCTCAGGTCGTTGTGACCAAGTAATTCCGCAAATCATACAGCAAAGGCAGAGAGCGGTCGCTCTCTGCCTTTGAGCGGCATATTTCCCGCATACGCTTTCCTTCCTCCCCCCTTCGTTCCCCCCATTATCACTACATAGAGGAGAATTTTTTCATGTTCTGGACTGTTACCCTCTCCATCCTGCAAGGCTGTAGTCAGGCGGTCAAGCTGTTTTTCCTGACGCTGCTGTTCGCGCTGCCCCTTGGTCTGGTAGTGGCCTTCGGCTCCATGAGCAAGTGGGCGCCCTTCCGGGCTTTGGCCTACCGGCAGCAGGAAGCGCGGGGCTTTGCCCGCTGGCTCTCCCAGCTCCGGCCCCTGTCTGCCCTGACCAACGTCATCGTCTGGGTTATCCGGGGTACGCCGCTGATCCTCCAGCTTATCATCATTTTCTACGGTCCCGGCACCTGGTTCGGCACAAATCCGTGGAACGCCTTCCGGGACGGACGCATGACTGCCTGCTGCATCGCCTTTATCATCAACTACGCCTGCTATTTCTCCGAGATCTACCGGGGCGGCATTGAGGGCGTCCCGGCAGGTCAGCGGGAAGCCGGTGAAGTGCTGGGCCTGACCAAGCGGCAGATCTTCTTCAAGATCACCCTTTTGCAGATGGTCAAGCGGATCATCCCCCCCATGTCCAATGAGATCATCACGCTGGTGAAGGACACCTCTCTGGCCCGGACCATCGCCATCATTGAGATCACCATGGCCGGTGAAGCTTTTATGAAGTCCAAGGGCATCACCTGGCCGCTGTTCTATACCGGCGTGTTCTATCTGGCCTTTGTGGGTCTTTTGACGCTCCTGTTCAGCTTCATCGAGCGCAAGCTCAGCTATTTTAAGTAAGGGAGGGCTTTGAAATGTCGATCTTAACCGTACAGCATCTGGAAAAGCATTTTGAAAACACAAAGGTCCTCAATGACATCAGCTTCTCTCTGGAGGAGGGGCAGGCCCTTTCCATCATTGGCTCCTCCGGCAGCGGCAAAACCACGCTGCTGCGGTGTCTGAATTTTCTGGAAACGCCGGACGCCGGCACCATCACCGTACAGGACAAAGTGCTGTTTGACGCCGACCATCACGCAAACTGCTCCGAAAAGGAGATCCGGAAAAACCGGCTCCACTTCGGCATGGTATTTCAGTCCTTCAACCTCTTCCCCCAGTATACGGCTTTGGAAAACGTGACCCTTGCCCGGGAGCTGATGGCCAAGGACAGCGGTGAGAGTAAGGAAGCCATCCGTGCCGCCGGAATGGAGCTGCTGGACCAGATGGGCCTTGCGGACCGTGCCGGGCACTATCCGCATCAGCTTTCCGGCGGTCAGCAGCAGCGGGTGGCCATCGCCCGGGCACTGGCGCTCCACCCGGATATTCTCTGCTTCGACGAGCCTACCTCTGCGCTGGATCCGGAACTGACCGGCGAGGTGCTGAAGGTCATCCGTGGTCTGGCGGAACAGAAAACCACCATGATCATCGTCACTCACGAGATGGCCTTCGCCCGGGACGTGGCGGATCAGGTGATCTTCATGGACGGCGGCTTCATCGTGGAGCAGGGCGATCCCAAGCAGGTCATCGACCATCCTCAGGAGGAGCGCACCAAGCAGTTTCTGGCCCGCTTCGCGGAAAACAACTGATATGACCAGGCCCCGTGCCTTGAACAGCCCCCATTTGTCGGACGATCCGGCAAATGGGGGCTGTTCTCTATCAAGCTATTTACCGAAACTAACAGGTCTGTACCGTCCCATGTTCCATTCCTCTAAATCACAAGTCATATTGGACCGGGTAACTGCATCCGAGCAAAAACACCGCGCTTACAGGGACGGCAAAGCTGTATCAGGTCTGCGGTTCCGCTTTCGCGCCGCACATCAAAAAAAGGCTTGCCATCTGCAATACGCAGACAGCAAGCCCTTTTGGCTGCTTAAATCGAACAGTCCGACCAAACTTAGTTCTTCTCGTCCTCGTCGGCCTTGGGAGCCTCCACAGCGGGAGTCTCTTCCTTCTTTTCGGCCTTCTTCTCCTTCTTCTCGGCCTCGGGCTGCTCACCGGTCTGGACGCCCACCTGGGACACGGCCCACTTGGTCAGCTCCATGCGGACACGGTCATCGCTGGTCTCAATCACAATGGTGTTGGGGTTCACCATAACGATCTTGCCCACAATGCCGCCGATGGTGGTGATCATATCACCCTTCTTCAGGCTGTCACGCATGTTCTGCGCCTGCTTCTTCCGCTTGTTCTCAGGACGGATCATGAAGAAATACATCACCGCCATGAGGGCAACAATCATAATCATACTTTCCATAGTTCAAGGTTCTCCTTCAGTGTTGAAATCAGAATGTATCTATTATATCAAAGCTGACACTATTTGCAAGCCTTTTCTCAAGAAAGCAGTCTGCAATTTCATTTCCGTGGTCTGAAACAACAAACATCGATGTGCATCACCCTCGCGGGGCCAGATAGATCAGGTTCCGGTCCGCGAGGAAATTCGACACACTGTAAAGCACCACGGCGGTATCGATGCCCTGCTCCGCCATGTAGTCCGCCACGGAAGCGTGGTAGTACCGCAGATCCAGCAGATGCACCTCGGAAAAGCGCTGGGCCAAAAAGGGCGCCAGCGAATCGGAATAGGAGTCCCGGATCAGCAGCAGCTTGCTGCCGTCGGTGATCGCCGGGTTTTCAAGGACGCACAACGGCTGATTGCCGCCGAGGAAGGAGCTGTATTTATCCTTGTGCTCCAGATAGCTCCGGTCATACAGCCGCCCCGCCGCCTCCTTGCCGGACTTCCAGGACGTGACCCGCAGATCGTCCTCGGACACCCAATACTCTATGGTATCCGGGGCAAGCCAATGGATACCGGAGGTGGAATACAGGGTTCCGTTGAAGTCCATGCTGGCAACTTCCGGTGTAAAGTCAGTTTCCTTTAATGGCTCCTTTCCCAAGGCGGTCAACAGCGCATTGGCTCCGTAGAACGCCCCACGGGTGGTCCAATGGTGGTCGGTCCGGTAATAGATGGGTTCCCCCGCGTGTTCCGTCAAGGCTCCCAGCAGATCCACCGTGGGCAGGCCCGTTTTCTCCGCCGCGTTTTGGATAAACGCAGCCTGATCGAAGCTGGGCGCGCCCTGCGGCAGCCTGTCCTTCCAAACCTCTGCCGCCGAGGGGATCAACCCCAAAAGCACCTGGCCGTGAGATGCTTCTCCAAACCGCTTCACGTAGTCTAAATTCTTTTCCGCCTGAAGTCTGTCCGGTTCGTCCACCTTGGCGATAAGGGTATCGCCGCAGAGGTAGACGCCGTTGAATTCCCGCTTGCCCAACAACTGCTCACACCGGGCCTTCAGGCCCGTCCAGTCATCCCGCAGAGGGAACTGGTCGGCAAAATAGTCCTCCATCCCCGCGGTAAAGCTGCCGTTTTTCAGGGTTTCCCAGGAAAAGTCCGGGAACTGGGCCAGCGTCCGGTTTTCCGTTTCAGAGCGCGCCCGGTCCGGCAGCGCAATGTGCCACGCCAGCAATCCTGCCAGAAACAGGCAGAAGATCCCCGTGGTCAGTCGTCCCTTGTTCGCCATGCGGTTCCCTCCCTTCTTGGGTAAAATAAAGAATCAGAATCGGAAATACAGAAACGGGTTGTAGCTGCCGTCTACCAAGTAGGCCGTGCAGATCACCAGCCCCGCCGCCATCAGCAGCGGCCCCAGCAGGTCTCTCGCCCGCTCCGGCAGGCGCTCCCACACGGCCTTTACCGTATTGGCAGAGCCTACCGTTAGCAGCACCAGCAAAACGGCATATGTTCTGAGATAGTAACCGTCGACGGCGCTCCACAGCGCCCCGCCGCCGAAGCACACGCGGAAATACCCGCCGCAGACGGACAGATTCTCCATGGCGAAGATCCCCCACCCGGCAAACACCACCACAAGCGTGTAGAAATGCCGCAGCCACGATGGCAGCTTTTGGAGAAAGTCCCGCAGCAGATACTTTTCCAGCATGAGCCACACAAAGAAGTGCAGGCCCCAGAGGATGAAGTTCCAGCTCGCCCCGTGCCAGAAGCCGGTGCAGAACCAGACAAGGAAGATATTCCGTACCGTCCGCCATGTCCCCTTCCGGCTGCCACCCAAGGGGATATACAGATACTCCCGGAACCATGTGGTCAGGGAAATGTGCCACCGCCGCCAGAACTCCGTCACGGAGGCGGCGGTATAGGGGTAGTTGAAGTTTTCCGGGAAGTGAAAGCCCAGCATCTGCCCCATGCCGATAGCCATGTCAGAATAGCCGGAGAAGTCGAAGTAGATCTGAAAGCCGAAGGCCGCGATGCCCAGCCAGCCGCCGACGACCGTCAGCGTCCCGGCAGACTGCGCCGCCAGCTCCGCGTCCCACAGTGCACCGATGCTGTTGGCCAGCAGCACTTTTTTCGCAAGGCCCACGGTGAACCGCCGTGCCCCGGCGGCGAACGCCGATGCCGTGTTCGTCCGGTGAATCAGCTCCGCCGCAACATCCTTATAGCGAACGATAGGCCCCGCCACCAGCTGCGGGAACATGGTCACATAGGCGCCGAAGGACACCATGTTCCGCTGGGCGGGAGCGTCCTGCCGGTAGACATCAATGGTATAGCTCATGGTCTGAAAGGTAAAAAAGGAAATGCCGATGGGCAGGGGCAATCCCAGGGTGGGAATGGAAACGCCGGGGATCAGGGAGAGGTTGGCGGCGAAGAAATCCCAATACTTGAAAAAGCCCAGCAGGCCTAAATTCAGCAGCACGCTCTCCGCCACGAACCACCGGGCCAGCTTGTCCCGGCTGCGGTACTTCTCCACCAGAAGACCGTGGGTATAGTCGATGAGGATGGACAGCACCATGATACTGATATAGACCGGCTCCCCCCAGCCGTAGAACACCAGGCTGGCCAGCAGCAGCGCCAGGTTCCGCCACCGAAGAGGAACGGCGAAGTAGATCGCCAGCGTGATCGGCAAAAAGCCGAACAAAAAGGGCAGACTGCTGAAACGCATGGGCTGTTCACCTCCTTTTTCTGTAAAGCATTTCTACTTGAACGCCATTAAAATGCAGCGTTTTTTCGTTTCTACATAGCAAACCAGCCGTGGTGTCACGGCTGGTTGTTCCGCGTCAGACTGTTACGCGCCAAACTGTGCGTTCCAGGCGTTCTCGATCTCCGTCTGGTGCTCGCCGGAGGCGATCATTGCCACATAGGCACCGTTTTGCAGCACCTTGGCAGCCTTCCACTGGTCAATGGTCTCAGGATAGAAGGCGTCGCCGCCGACCTGGGTGTCGATGCGGGTCTGGAGGATCTCCGCCGCCTTGGCGGCATCGTCCTCGGTTTCACACTGCATGAACACATACTCATTCACAGCGTAGGACATCACCGGGGCCTTGGCCAGAAGCTGCTTGGCGGGGATGTCCCCCAGACCCGGATAGTACATCTCCAGCATTTCACCGTCCAGATCCATCATATCGTCGCCCCAGCCGTATTGCTCCGCCAGAGCATTATAAAATCCGGTCAGATCCACGTCATTGGCAGTTTCTGTTTTGCTGCCGCAGGCGGTCAGCAGGCCGCACAGAGTCAGGGCCACAGCCACCAGCGCAAACAATTTCTTCATAGTGCCTCCTTATGAACGTCCCCCAAGGGCGTTCATTTTCTTCCTATTGTGTTCTCTGCTTGCTAATATACACGATTTGCGTTATAATAGTCAAGAAACAAGCGGTAACAATCCGATTACAGAAAAGAGGTTTTTTCATGTACAGCTTCCGCAACGATTACAGCGAAGGCGCACATCCCCAGGTTCTTCAGGCTCTGACGGACACCAATCTGGTCCAGACCTGCGGCTACGGCGTGGACCCCATCTGTGAGGAGGCCCGTGACCTGATCCGGACGGTCTGCGCCGCTCCCGAGGCAGACGTTCACTTCCTGGTCGGCGGCACCCAGACCAACCTGACGGTCATCACGGCGCTGCTGGCCTCCTATGAGGCGGTGATCGCCGCCCACACCGGCCACGTCAACTGCCATGAGACCGGCGCCATCGAAGCCACCGGCCACAAGGTCTGCGTGGAGACCTCCCCGGACGGCAAGGTGACTCCCGCTATGGTGGAGGCCGTTCTGGCCCGTCATGACGGCTCGGAGCACATGGTCTCCCCCAAGATGGTCTACATTTCCGATACCACTGAGATCGGCACCGTCTACACCAAGGCGGAGCTGATCGCTCTGCGGCACTGCTGCGACGAGCACGGCCTGCTGCTGTTCCTGGACGGCGCCCGTCTTGGCTCCGCCCTCACCTCCCCGGAAAGCGATCTGACGCTGGCGGATCTGGCGGCGCTGACGGATGTGTTCACCATCGGCGGCACCAAGAACGGCGCAATGTTCGGCGAGGCTGTGGTGCTGACGGTCCCCTGCCCCCACTTCCGCTGGCACATCAAGCAGCGGGGCGGTATGCTGGCCAAGGGCCGGCTGCTGGGTGTACAGTTCCAGGCGCTGCTGAAGGACGATCTCTACTTCGACATCGGCCGTCACGCCAATGACATGGCTTTCCGTCTGCGGGACGGCTTCAAGGCGCTGGGCTATGAGTTCCCGGTCCCCTCCCCCTCCAACCAGCAGTTCCCGGTCATGAAGATCCAGACCGCCGAAAAGTTGGCCGCCATGGGCTTTGAGTTCCAGGTAGAGCGGGTCATCGACGAAGAACACATTATGTACCGCTTCGTCACAAGCTGGGCCACTCCCGAAAGCGCTATTGACGATCTGCTGAACGCTCTGGCTCAGTGCCAGTAATCGCGATTTCCGGCAAAACAGCTCATAAATCCCCTGCTCTTTTGAAAAAAGGGCAGGGGATTCTTCTTTTTTCGACATGTTTTTCTTGACACGAACAGTTGTTCGATGTATGATAGAAACAGGTAAAGAACATTCGTTCGATAGGAGGAACGTGTTATGATCGGTTGGAGCTTTTTCTTTATGCTGGTAGGCGTATCCACTTTGGCTTCCCAGGTATTCCGGGTAGTGGACTATATTGAACAGCCCACCCGTCATACCCGCCGCCACGCTGCGGCACGGTGAAGATGGACGTTCTTGCCAAGCTGGAGATCCTGACGGACGCAGCCAAGTATGACGCAGCCTGTACCTCCAGCGGCGTCCGCCGCGGGTTCCGGCAGGGCTATATCGGCAACACCACCTCGTCCATCGCCGGCTGCTGCCATACCTTCTCCGCTGATGGGCGGTGCGTCACGCTCCTGAAGGTGCTGATGAGCAACTGCTGTGTCTATGACTGCGCCTATTGCGTCAACCGGCGGAGCAACGATACCCGGCGGGCGGCGTTTACGCCGCAGGAGCTGGCGGACCTGACCATCAACTTCTACCGGCGGAATTATATTGAGGGGCTGTTCCTCTCCTCCGGGGTACTGCGGAATCCGGACTACACCATGGAGCAGATGATCCGGGCCATCCGCATCCTTCGGGAAGAATACCGCTTCAACGGCTACATCCACGCCAAGGCCATCCCCGGCGCTGCCCCGGAACTGGTGGAGCAACTGGGCCTTTTGGTCGACCGGCTGAGCTGCAACATCGAGCTGCCCTCAGAGGCAGGACTGCGGACTCTGGCCCCGGAAAAGACGAAGGCCGCTGTACTGGCTCCTATGCGGCAGATCCAAGTCAGAAGTATTCAAAATAAAGAAGAACTGGTCAAGTACCGCCACACGCCCAAGTTCGCCCCGGCGGGCCAGAGCACCCAGATGATCGTGGGTGCCACGCCGGACAGCGACCTCCACATTCTGCGGCTGACGCAGGGGCTTTATGACCGGTATCAGCTGAAACGGGTATTTTTCTCCGCCTATGTGCCGGTGGTGGAAAGTGCCCTTCTCCCCTCCAAGGAGACCAAGCCGCCCCTGCTGCGGGAGCATCGGCTCTATCAGGCGGACTGGCTGCTGCGGTTTTACGGGTTCCGTGCGGAGGAGCTGCTGGACGAGCAGGCCCCTTCCTTTGACCCCCGTCTGGACCCCAAATGCTGCTGGGCCTTGCGGCATCCTGAATTTTTCCCCGTAGAGGTGAACCGGGCGGACTACGAAGCACTGCTGCGCGTCCCCGGTCTGGGGGTAGTATCCGCCCGCCGCATCCTGACTGCCCGGCGGGCTGGCCCTCTGCGGTTGGAAAATCTGCCGAAATTAGGTGTGGTGATGAAGCGGGCGCAGTATTTCCTCATCGCCAATGGCCGCATGGCCGACGGTCTGCGCTTCACGCAGGACAGCCTTCTGCGAAACCTCATCGCCGTGGAGCAGTCCCTGCTGCCCCAGCCGGAGATGCGACAGCTTTCTCTGTTCGACGATGCCGTTTAAGTCCGGAGGTGCCCTATGAACGAAATGATCTACACCTATGACGGCAGCTTCGAGGGCTTTCTCTGCTGCATTTTTGACAGCTACGCCAACAAAGAAGTCCTCACCGCCATTACCGACGATGAGGACTCTGCGCCTATTCTGTTTCCCGTCCGGGCGATACAAACCGACAGCGGTCACGCCGGGCGCGTCCTGCGAAAGCTGCACAAGCTCTCCCCCTACGGGGAGGAACTGGTGCGCCGGGGGTTTCTCACCTGCATGGAGGACCGTGAGATCCGCCTGTACCGGCTGGTGGTGAAGCTGCTGCGGGAGGGGCCCGGCTTTCTGCGGAACTTTTCCGACGAGACGCTTCATCCGGTAGCGGCAGCCGTCCGGCACCTCAACGGCGAAGCCCACCTTTTAAAAGGCTTTCTCCGCTTCTCCGAGCTGGGCGGCATCCTCGGCAGTGAGATCGAACCGAAAAACCGGGTCCTCCCCATTCTGCGGGGCCACTTCTGCGCCCGCTATCAAAACGAGAAATTTTTCATTTATGACCGCACCCACCACGAGGCGCTGTTTTACGCCGCCGGCAAGGCCGTCATTCGCCCGTTAGCGGACTTTCAGATGGCGCCGCCGGACGAGACGGAGGCCGCCTACCGGCTGCTTTGGAAGCGTTTTTATGACACCGTAGCTATTCGGGAGCGGGAAAATCCGAAACTGCGAATGACCCACATGCCAAAGCGTTATTGGTCCACCATGACGGAATTTCAGGACGATTCCTACTTCACTCCGCAAAGCTCTGCCGCAGCCGTTCCAGTCCCCGGCGTTCCAGCCGGGAAACCTGCACTTGGGACACCCCCAGCACCCGGGCGGCCCGCTCCTGCGTCAGCCCCTTGAAATAGCGGAGCAGGATCGTCATGCGCTCCTTTTCCGGCAGTTGATCCACCGCCTCCCGCAGGGCGATGCGCTCCACAAGTCCCTCCTCCGGGGCCTCCGTGCCCAGCAGCCCCTCCAGCGCAAGGCCGTCCGCTGTTTCCCGCTGCAAGGAATCCGGTGCCTCTGTGGCCAGATCCACTTGGGCGATCTCCTCCGGTGTCCATCCGGTCTGATCCGACAACTCGGAGAGGGACGGCTCCCGCCCCAACTCCTGCCGCAGCCGCTCCCGCAGGGCATACAGAGTCAGTGCCTGCTCCCGGATGCTCCGTCCCACCTTGATGGTGCCGTCATCCCGGAGAAACCGCCGGATCTCCCCGGCAATCTTGGGGACGGCATAGGTGGAAAAGCAGGTGCCGTAGGAAAAATCAAACCCCCGGATCGCTTTCAGAAACCCAAGACATCCCAGCTGGTACAGGTCGTCCGGCTCCACTCCCCGGCCATAATACCGGCGGACCACGCTCCAGATCAGGCCGTTGTTTTCCAGCACCGCCTGCTCACAGGCGTCCCGGTCCCCCTCCTGAGCTGCCCGCAGCAGCTCCATGGCGCCATTCATCGCTTGATCCGGGGGGCGATCTTCTTTTTCATCACCACGGTGGTACCCCGACCAGCCACGGACCGCACCTTTAAACTATCCATAAAGCTCTCCATGATGGTGAAGCCCATGCCGCTGCGTTCCTCTCCTCCGGTGGTGAACATGGGCTGCCGGGCCTTTTCCACATCCGGGATGCCCCGGCCGTAGTCCCGCACTGTGATCTCCAGCACCTGTCCGGTACAGATCCGGACCTTCACCGTCACCTTCCCGATCCGGTCCGGGTACGCATGGACGATGGCGTTAGTGGCCGCCTCAGAAACGGCGGTCTTGATATCCTCCAGCTCGTTGAGAGTGGGGTCCATCTGTGCCGCGAAGCAGGCCACCGCGGAGCGGATAAACCCCTCGTTGCTGCTCTGGCTGGGAAACTGCAAAGTGACTTCATTTTCCGTCTTTATTTTCATTATGTAAACCTCCCGTTATTGAATGGAAACCAGCCGCCCGATGCCGGCAGCGTCCAGAACACGGCGGGCCTGCTCCGGCACGTTCCGGAGCACAACGCTGCCCTCCATCAGCTGCATCCGCTGCTGAGACCGAAGGATCAGGGCGATCCCGGAGCTGTCCATAAAGGTCACGCCCGCAAAGTCTAAGATCAGACTTCTGGGAAGGGCCGCATCAATGGCGATCTCCACTTCCTTCAAGGCATTTCTGGCCCCGTGATGGTCCATTTCTCCGCTGAATTCCAGCAACAGCTCCCGGTCTGTGTCCCGCGCTCGTATATCCATACTATTCCCTCTTTTGTCGAATTTTATCCCCATTTGTCAAATCAGCTCAGAAGGTACTCTGCTCCAATCAGATCTGTTGGGGAATGGCTTGTCTTACGGTGATGGTAGCATATTCGCCGGACAGGTTTCTGTCGAAGCCGGGTGCGACTGTCATATTTTTATGTAAATCTCTGCCGGTTATCTCTCACCTGCCGTATCACGGTCAAAATCGACGGAAAACGTTCCCTTAATGCGCCCATGGCCCTGCCTTCGGGCCCATAATAGCGCACTTGAAATTTGCAGCAAAAAAAGCGGCCCATGCGTAAAACGCATAGGTCGCTTTTTCGTGCAGTCAAAGCAGATTAGATCCAGTTTTCAGAAAACGGTTTTCCGTTAATACAACGCTTCACCGGTATAGACCAGCTTGGCGTCACCGGTGAGGGTGATCTTCTCGTCGGTGTAATTCACCACCAGATCACCGCCGGCAGCTCGGACGGTCACATCCCGTCCCTTTTCGCACATACCGTTGGCCACGGCCGCCACCACAGCGGCGCAGGCACCGGTGCCGCTGGCCATGATCTCGCCGCTGCCCCGCTCCCAGACCCGCATTTTGATGGTGCTGGGATTCACCACGCGAATAAACTCTGCGTTGATCCGCTCCGGGAAATAGGGAGCCTGCTCAAACCGGGGACCGAGGAACTCCACATCCACATCGTCGATCCGGGGGCAGAAGGCCACGCAATGCGGCTCTCCCACGTCTACGCAGGTGATGTTGAAGGACTGTCCGCCGATATACACCGGGTAATCCACCACCGTCTTTTCCGCGATGGCAAACCGGAAGGCCGCCGCATCCAGAGATGCGCAGCCCATATCCACACAGGCGGAGGTCACAAGACCGTTGGCGGTGTAGAGGTGTACCTCCCGGACGCCGGCACCGGTCTCGATCCGCATATCTTCCTTTTTCACCAGACCGTTGTCATACAGGTACTTGCCCATGCAGCGCAGGGCGTTGCCCGCTGTGGCGCTCTCGCTGCCGTCGGCGTTGAACAGCCGGATCTTCGCATCAGCAATGTCGGAATGCTCCATCAGGACGATCCCGTCGGCGCCGATGCCGTAGTGCCGGTCACAGAAGGTGACGCACAGGGACTCCGGGCAGGTGATCTCGCCGTGGAAGTTTTCCAGGAAGATGTAATCGTTTCCGCAGGTCTGCAGCTTGGAGAACTTCAGCTTCTGACGCTCGCTGCGGAGGTGGCAGATGTCGATGAGTTCCGTGTTCCGCTGGTTGTAGCGGCTGGCCAGAATGTCCGTCAGCGCATTGGCGGTATCCAGAGAGGTCAGGCACGGAATCCCCAGCTGGACGCAGCGGTGGTTCAGATGGATGAAGTCCCGGATATAGATGGGCTCCGTGGAGCCGGTGAGGATCACATAGTCGATCCGGCCGTTTTCAAGGAGCTGGAACACCCGGTTGTCCTTCCCCAGCTTGCCCACGATCTCCACATCGGTACCCAGACGGGAGATCTCTCTGGCGGTGCCGTCGGTGGCGTAGAGCTTATAGCCCATTTCGTCCAGCTTCCGGGCGATG